>Ga0208789_1001285_pt1 | contig 14969 bp, 17 predicted proteins | sample Methanotroph_Enr_FD_187368 | JGI IMG/M metagenome (GOLD analysis project Ga0208789, IMG submission 187368) | Enriched soil microbial communities from Old Woman Creek wetland in Ohio, USA - Methanotroph_Enrichment_5 (SPAdes) (version 2) | ecosystem: Environmental > Terrestrial > Soil > Wetlands...
GGATTTTTCTTTAGTTTCAGAAATTCCTGAAGTGCCGTCTCGTAATTTCCTTTCAGGTATTGAATATGCCCAAAGTAATATTGGGCAGGAGCTGCATAAAGCGAGTTTCCATCCTTTATTTCGGCAAAGTCGGTCAACGCGGCATCCAGCTTTTCCTTTTCAAAATTTGAATACCCTTTCATGTAGTAGAAATGGTCGAGTTCGTCCTTCGAGATCGCTGATTTATCAATACTTTCAAGGGTTTTCAGAACTGCCGGATATTTCTTTTTGTCGAACTGATAAACAGCCTGTTCGAACAGGGCCCGATTCAGGAATGAGCTTTCAGGATACTTTTTTATGAATTCGGCAACCTGCTCTTCTGCATTTTCATTTTCGAGCTTCAGTCCACATAAGGCTTTGTAAAATATGGCTTCGGACCGGATGTCAGAATTCTCTCCGGATGACGATGCAATCAGATCAAACTGGTTAATGGCTGATATATAATTGCGGGCTAAATACAATTCTTTTGCTTTTTGCATTTCCTGACTGACTGACTGATAATAAACCGTTTGCTGAGCTATTATCAAAATGGGAGATAACGCAAGCAGAAACAGAATGAATACGAATCGGATTGTCTTCATAGGTTTTCTGAGTATTTTATTTCAGGTTTCGAGGGATACACAAATTGTACCATCTTTTAATATTGACAAAAATTACGATAAAAAGTTGCCACGTCAAAATTAACTATTCCTGTTGGCACTTTCCGGAATCTTCATTTCTATTCTAACAAAAACTCATATTTAAGCTTTATTAGTATTTGGAAGGATAAAAAAAATTAGTTTTGCATACATACCAATTTGAATTTTCAATGTCAGAAGAAAACATCATCGAACTCATTAACGCCGACATTATTCAGCGTGACCATCTGGTACTTACAGATATTAGTCTGGAGATTAAAACCGGCGAATTTGTTTACCTCATTGGGAAAGTTGGGACAGGAAAATCAAGCCTGATTAAAACCTTAAATGCTGAGTTACCCCTTGAAAAAGGTGAAGGAAATGTGGCCGGGTTCAATTTGGCTGAAATTAAAACGCGTGAAATACCTTTTTTGCGACGTAAGTTGGGTGTTGTATTTCAGGATTTCCGTTTGCTTAGCGACCGTAACGTGTACGATAACCTGACCTTTGTACTAAAAGCAACCGATTGGAAAGACGAAAAGGAAATTGCCGACCGTGTGGATGCAGTCCTCGAAATGGTTTCGATGACCAACAAAGCAAAATCGATGCCTCACCAACTTTCGGGCGGAGAACAACAACGGGTAACCATTGCGAGGGCGATCCTGAATAATCCTGAAATCATTTTGGCCGACGAACCTACCGGAAACCTTGACCCACAAACTTCAATAGAGCTGATGCAAATCTTTAAAGACCTGAACGATCAGGGCAAAACCGTTGTAATTGCCACGCACGATTATCCGCTGATCCGGAAATTCCCGGCACGAATCATTACGGTTGACAATCAAAAGATATACGAAACGGTGATTACTAAGAAAGAAAATCAATGATAAGACATTAGTCATTAGAAAAAGAAAAGGGGAAAAGCCAACTATTTTCTAATGACTATTGACTCTTTTCTCATTTTTTCAGAGAAATCGCTCATACACCTGCATCAAAACTTTTTCTTCATTCTCCCAGCACAATTCTTTGGCGGCTTTCAGCAAATTTTGTTTCCACACCAATCTTTTTTCCTGATCAAAAAGTGCTGTTTTCATCAATTCAGCCAATTCCTTTCGTTGGTGCGTCTCAGCAATTGCACCAATCTGGTAATGTTCAACAATATGCCTCATTTCAGGAAGGTTCGAAACCAACACCGGCACTCCCGCCTGGATGTAATCAAACAGCTTATTGGGCAAGGCAAAGCGGTAATTCAAACCCAAATCTTCTTCCAGCGAAATTCCTAAATCGGCTTGATGGGTCACTTCGTGCAACTGATGAAGCGGCAAGCGCCCCAGAAATTTCACTTTCGATTCCAGTTCCATTTCAACAACCAATTCTTTTAAATCATTGGTTAAGTCGCCATCGCCAGCCAGCCAAAGTTCAACTCCATCCAGATAGGGCATTGAACGGATTGCAGCGCCAACGCCACGTCCCAAATTAAGCGCTCCCTGATAAAGAATTATTTTTGGTTGATCTGGCGCTTTCTCCAGATGTTCTAGTTGTTCAACATTAGAACAAACCGGAAGATTGCGAACTACTTTAAAATCGACTTTGTACAAATCACGATAAACCTCCGCAATCGAATCACAAACCGTGTAAGCCGCATCCACTCTTGGAACCAGAAGCCTTTCCAGCCAAGTCCAAATAGTTCTGACGACCGGGCGACCAATCAACTCAGGAACTTCAGTAAAATATTCGTGACTGTCGTAAACCAGCGGTTTCCGTTTAATCCGACTCGCCAAATAATTTGCCGGAAGTGTATCCAGATCGTTGGATACAAAAACATCAATTTTTGACTTCAGGAGATAAAAAAATAAGCGAAGGTTGTACTCGAAATAGAACATTGCACCTTTTCGAAAGATCAGTTTCATTCGGAAAGTTTGATAATCGCGATTTACATCGTGACTTTCAGGTAGCAATCGGCCAATCAGAACAGGCTCAAAACCCATTTTTTGCAGGCTGACAGCTACTTTGTGTACACGGTTGTCGGTCACCAAATCGTTGATTACGCTGAGTGAAATTTTCTTCAAGGTGATTTTCTATTGGTTCGTATCGCCAAGGTAAACGAAAAAGGGCGATCTTCTGTTATATTTGCTGAAAAATAATTCAGATGATTCGCTCCTACTCCGATTACCAGCTCCAAAAACACCATACGTTTGGCACCAAAGCCACTGCCAAACACTATTTTGAATTTACTGAAACAGAAGATTTACAGGGCTTTATTTTCACCACCAACGAATGGAAAAACCTACCCATCCTGATTCTGGGCGAAGGCAGTAACATGCTGTTTGTAAACGATTTTCAGGGACTGATTATTAACCCGAATATCCCCGGAATAAAAATTGCACACGAAGACCGGAACAACATTTGGCTCGAAGTGGGCGCTGGCGTTGTTTGGGACGATTTGGTTGAATTTGCAGCTTTTAATTGGTGGGGTGGCATCGAAAATTTATCACTCATTCCTGGGAAAGTTGGTGCAGCAGCTGTGCAGAATATTGGCGCCTACGGCATGGAAATTCAGCACCGGATTGAGTCGGTTACTGGTTTCGACCTGGAATCGCAAACCGAATACACGCTGGATGTGGCCGATTGCCAATATGCCTATCGCGATAGCATTTTCAAAAACCAGCTGAAAGACCGGTTCATCATTACCAGTGTCAGTTTTAAACTCGATAAATTTCCGGAGTTTATCTTGAATTACGGCGATCTAAAAGCGGAAACTGAGAAATTAGGAACTATAAATCTTCGAAATGTCCGCAAAGCTGTAATCGGAATTCGCGAATCGAAATTACCCGATCCGAAAGTTTATGGAAATGCCGGTAGTTTCTTTAAAAATCCAGTCATTGAAACTTCTCCCATAGAAAAACTGCTGGAAAATTACCCGAATATGCCCCACTACCCTGCTCCTGAAGGCCAGACAAAACTCGCGGCCGGTTGGTTGATCGAGCAATGTGGCTGGAAAGGATTCCGCCGAGGTGATGCCGGTGTACATGAGAAACAGGCATTGGTTTTGGTCAACTACGGGAATGCTACCGGAAAAGAAATTTATGACCTCTCGGAAGAAATTAAACAATCGGTTCAGGAAAAGTATGGGGTTGAATTGGAACGGGAAGTGAATGTTATTGGGTAGGAAGTGATCAGTGTTCAGTCGCAGTTCTCAGGATGCTGCTCATTGGATGGCTTGAGTTATTTCCTTTTTTCTCATTCCTTTTTCTAATGACTAATGACTGTTTTCCGGCAAACCACCATCCAAAATTTCATGGGTTCTTCGTTTGGCATATGTTTAACGGATTCTTCTATTTCGCGGTATTCAATCAATCCGAACTTTCCAAATTCTCGTTCAATCGAAACTGAATCGTAGAAAAACACGTCCAGTCCATTTTGAATCCGGAACCGGTCTTTGCTGACTGGTCTGCCATTTTCATACAATTTGGTGTAGCCTTTCGAAACGGTAACAAAAATCATCAATCCTCCTTCGCGAAGCTGATTATAGCAATTCTTCAGAAATTGCTTACGTTCATTTTGATTGAGCAAATGAATAAGCGCATAGCAATAGATTCCGTCGTAAACCGAATCATCGAAAGGCATTTGAGCGACCGATCCATGATAAATCGAGAAATCCAAACCATCCTCACGCGCAAGCCTGATGGCAGTTTCTGAAATCTCGATACCTGTCACATCAAAACCACTTTCAATAAAGGGTTTAGCATTCCTGCCATAACCAACGCCGGGAATCAAGATTTTTTGGAATCCATTTTCGGCAAATAGATTCCTTGCGTAGACTGCCGAATCTGCAGGCTCAAACTCCCAAAGCGATCCGATTTTCTGAAACATTTCCTCCCAAAAATCGCTCATGGGTGCGATGTTTTAAATAAATCCAAAGTGTGTTGCAACAAAGAAGCATCACCCCATTTCCCGTGATGCGGAATTACCCAGCGAGAACCGGAATATTTTTCCTGCACTTTTTTTACCGAAACCGGCCATTCATTCATGTTGGCGTCGCCGGTAAAGCCAAGGTTTGTGCTTTCGGGCGATTTAATCATACATCCTCCAAACAGCAGGTTTAACTCTTTGATGTATACGGTCAGGTTGTCGGGCGAATGCGATTCTCCCGGAAAATAAACATCGAAACTCAGCTTTCCTTTTTTCAGGAACAGTCCTTCTTCAATCGGGAAAATATGATCAGGCTTTTCAAACTTCATTTCAGAATAAGCTTTCAGGTATTTCTCTTGTCCCGGACTTTGCAACCAGGACAACATCTGTTGCTGCGTATTTGCTGAACGTTCATCCAACAGTCGACAAGTTCGATCAGAACCATAAACCGGAATCTGATGCCGAAGTAAACATCCAGTTCCGCCCAGATTATCGATATGGAAACCGGTCAATACAGCGGTTATTTTCTTCGGACTTAATTCCTTGTTGATAAACTGCAACATCAATTCTGTCGCTTGGTTTGTGTAAGGAGTATCTATCAGAACCACTTCGTCCCCAGATGCTTTCACAATCAACGAGTTCGAATCCCATGGGAATGTATGGGCGACCACCCAAACCTGCTCAGTTAACTTATTGATCTTCAACTCAGTACTCAAAACAACTTCATCCTGACTGAAAACAGAAGAAAACCATAAAACAAAAAATACCATAAACAAACAAACTGTCCGTACCATAAAGTTAGATTAATCCATTTTTACTGCAATAAATATCATATCAGTGGTTACCGACCCGTCAGGCTCGCAATAATCCTGAGATTTGGCTTGCTTGATCTCGAATCCACCCTGCACAAATGCCCATTCCAAATCATTTTGCTGGTGGTAATTGAAATAAATTTCTGAGCTACCCGAAAAACTGGTGGTTTCGAAACCCGCCCGTTCCTCATTTCCTTCCATGGTGCTGACATACAAAACACCGCCAGAAACCAAATGAGAAGCGCTATCTGCAATCAATTTATCAGCATCTGTTCTCGACAAAAATGGTAGGCAAAATGAACACATGATGGCATCAAATTTTACTGGAATAATTGAGATGTCGCGAACGTCCATTACCATAAATTCAACATCAGGCAAATGTTCCCGGGCAATTTCAATCATTTGCGGGGCCAAATCAATGGCTGTAATCTGGCTTTCAGGAAACCGGAGTTTGAGCAATCGGGTCACATTTCCCGGGCCACAACCCAATTCCAGAATCTTGGGCCGTTCATTTCCAACCAAATTACAAAACCGCTCTATGGAATCTGAATAGGCATTCAAATCCATAAATCGCTGGGCATATTCGGCCGCAAATTCATCGAATCGTTGAACCGAGAAATCAAAGTTTTCCATTTATTCCTTTATCCCCTCAGCTTTTTCATACTGATTGACCACTTCCCTGGCCTTTTCGCAATCAACGCTCGAAACGAAAATTTTGACTGAACCAGCGCCTCCTCCCGATACATTCCATGGAGCCAAAACACCCATCTTCCCATCTTTGATGAAAGATTCAATATCGGCATTATCCAACAGGCTTTTTACCATTGAAGCTTCCCAGTCATTACCATCAAAAACTTCAACCGGATAGATTTCCTGATCTTTATTCATGATATCAAATTTTAAAAGTATGTATCTGTATTAAATCATATAAAGATAGACAAATCCATACTTAATTCCACATCAACACTTGCTTTTGAATCTTTCAATGGTTACTTTCAATCAACCATACAAATCAATCAAGCTATAAATGAACTGGAAGAAACTTTCGAACTGGCTGAACCAGGGAAAGGATATGAAGTTTGCTCAAAAGTGCTTTTGAGGAAGAAAGAATAACCTCATCTCCGTCACATAAATATGACGGAGATGATTGCAAAATCTACCCTTCAGAATACCATTTTATTTGCTGCGATGCCCGCATAACAATCGCCAATATTACAAACAGACCAATGCTTCCGGCCAGCAGCGCATAATCCTGTAATTGCAAGATAGTAAACAAGAACAGATACAAACCCGTTTGCAAAAGCGTTACCCACGCCACCGTGCGCATGTCGTTCAAAATGGTAAACGCGTACCACGAAATCAACGAAGTTACCGCCACCGCCGAAATCAGGTAAGCCACATTAAAACCGGTTTGTTCGCCAATGGAAGTAAGCAAAGCATAGAAAATCAGCAGGGCAAAAGCAACCAGCGAATACTGAAACGGATGAATCCGGGTTTTGCTTTTTATCTCGATGAAAATGAAAATGATGAAATTAAGTGCTATAAACAGGATGGCATATTTCACCGAGCGCATCGATTTCTGGTAATGGTCAATCGGGATGAGCAACTCAACACCCAACTTAGCTTCGTGCGTGTTAAATTTTTTGTCAACCCACTGCTGAGGGAAATTGCGGTTTAGATGAGTTACCTGCCAGTTCGCAGTAAAGCCCTTTGCTGTTACATTCCGATCAGTTGGAAGAAACACTCCGGTAAAACTTGGCTGTGCCCAACTTGATTTCATCGACACTTCAGAAGTTTTCCCCAAAGCTTCAACCGATAAGTCTTCCGAACCGTTTAAAACCAGTTCGATTTCGAAATTCATTGGTTGTTTCAAATCAATGGAATTGGCTTTTACAGTAATTCCAGACTGGAACAAATCGGTATCCGCCACGCCCGGATCAACCCTGCATTTCTGACCATTAACAACCAGTTCAGGCAAATTTTTGATGCCCCGCATGTCCGAAATTCCCATCGTAAAATAGGCGGCATCCCAGTTAAATTGGGCATTCGGAATATCAAGCTGCGACACATCGGGTTGCGCAAATGAACCTTTCAGCTTGAGGCTTCCTTCGTAAACAACTACCTCGTAAATGCCCCGTTTGCGCTTTTCAGGAACCAGCGAACCATCGGTTTTAAGCGTTTCAGGCAAAAAATGCGCAATGCCTTTTCGCTCAGTCACCCCTTGGTTCGTTTCGCTTTTTTCCTGAATAATGAACGGCACATTCAGCACCGGACCTGCCACCACCTGTTTCCCACCCCATTGGGCATAAAGTTCGCTTTTCACTTTTTCGTTCAGTGCCATTCGTTCCCGAATAACGTCCTGAATTAAAAACGATGGGATCAGCAGCAGAATGGCTAGTCCCGAAACGATAATCATTTTTACACTGTAACTGTTCATGAATTGTTGAATACCTTTTGTTTCCATTGTTTAAATTTTTAAAAGTACTTTGAATTTCAGAGTGTATAATTAAAAAAATTATTGATTTCCAATCAACTCTTCAAGTGCCGCCAGATGTTGGCGGAACAGGTTCTTTCCAAGATCAGTCGCCTGATAAGTTGTGCTGGGTTTTCGGCCAACAAATTGCTTCGAAACAACAATAATTTCCTGCTGTTCCAAAGCTTTCAGATGGCTTGCCAGGTTCCCGTCGGTCAATTCAAGCAGTTCCTTCAAAGCATTGAAATCGAGGGTGTCGTTCACCATCAGTGCCGACATAATTCCAAGCCTGATGCGGCTTTCAAATACTTTCTGAAGGTTTGAAATTGGATTTTTCACCAGAGTTTATTTACTATTTGACGATTTACAATTTACTAATTGAAGTTTGGAGTGCGAAGCTTCCCTGCCAACTGCGACTGAACACTGCGACTATTTGCCTACCTTTCATGCCTGTAATACATCACCGTGCCGTAAATAATGTGCATCACACCAAAACCCAGAACCCAGAATAAAAGCCCGTGATGAACAAAGATTCCGGCCAGAATACCCAACGCAATCTCTGTCAGGCCAAGATAATGTATTTCTCCCAGCGTAAACTTTCCGGCGTTGACTAGTGATAATCCGTAGAAAATAAGCATAGCCGAAGCCACCAAATCAATATTGTTCCTGAAAACCAGAATCAGCACAAATATTCCTCCTGAAACTAGCGGTATGAAAAGGTGTCCCAGCAACCGGCGGGTTGAACTGGTCCAAAGTTTCTGTGCGCTTTTCTGAGCCTTCCGGTACGAAAAATAAAAAGCTCCCAGAATTGCTGCCACCAGCACAATCAGTGCGTCAATTCCCAGATTTATAATTATCTGATTGAAAGGTGACGCGCCCACACTACACAAATATTCGTCGTAATGCACGCTACCCGAGCCGAGAACAACAAGCCAGGCGAAAGCAGCGCCAATCAAAGCGCACACTCCGGCAAAAACGCCAGACAAACCACTCAGCGACAAAAACTTCGACGACCGCTCCATGATTTCACGAATGGCCTGAATATCTTCTTTGGGATTGGATGAATTTGTTTTCATTTAAAAGTACTTTGAAATGCAAAGTTAATAATAGAGTTTTTAAATGCAAGTTTTGGGGCAAAAAAAAATCCGGCAAATCTTCGTTAAAGGAAGAAAGCCGGAAGTCGTTAAAATATTTTCAATACGATTTCTAATCCATCGAAAGCAATTGTTCTACTTCGGCCTGAAGAATAGGCAAATACCGGTTAACAATCAACCAAAGCACATCCGCAGTGACACTATCGTATCCATGAATGATCCGGTTGCGGGTATCAACAATCTTACGCGAATCGGAAATCCCGATTTTAGGCTCCTCTTTTAAAATGCGGTTAAGCGCTTCGCCAATAATTTCAATATTTCGCTCAACAGCTTTGCGGGTTTTGAGGTCGCTAAGGAAGTCGTTAAAATCTCGTCGTTCCGGAAAAAAATCATAAATCTCCTGAATCGATCGATCAATATCCTGAAGCCATGTTTTTACTTCAAGCTTCATAAATCAGTTTCTTGGTTTGGTTGATGTTCTCAATCAGGTAGGTGTTCTTCAGGCTTTTTTCTTCAAGCAAATCAATAGGTCGCTTAAGCAAATCCTGAAGTTTAAATTTCAAATCGAAATAGCTTTCGGCATAATCAAACGGATCGGAAAGGGCAATATCAACCAACATGTCGACATCACTCGATTCATTAAACCGGTCGGTTAAAACCGAACCAAATACAAATAGTCTACGAACTTTGTTCTCCGAGCATAAAGTTCTGATTTGATTTATGTAATTCTCAAGATACATATTGCAACTGATTTACTGCAAATATACAAAATTCAAATTCTCTGGCTATTATATAAATTGAGAGTATATAAAGTGTAGACCACCTCTTATAATACACAAATGTCTAACCTTCTATTTCTCTGGACTGCTCCTCATCCTCCTTTTTCCCAGCAACAAACCAAGATGCAACAAAAGCAGTAAAAGTTCCGAACATACCAACACCTCCAGTCATCAAAATTGCCGCGATGATTCGTCCCTCTGTGGTTACTGGGAATTTGTCACCATAACCAACAGTTGTAACAGTTACATAAGCCCACCAGATTGCATCTTCAGCCGATTTTATATTGCTATTCGGGTCATTTTCAACTTGTAAAATAGCTATCGAAGAAAAAATAATCAACAAAACTGCCAGTACGGCGACAGATGTAAATGTTCCTTGTGCCTTATTCCGAAAAATATGATTCACTAAGTGATTTGTTGAACGAAATGCCCTGATAATTCTAAGTAGCCGAATTAATCGAAGTAACCTGCCAACTCTTACAAAGTCAAGCATAGGAATGCTAGAAACTAAATCAATCCACCCCCAACGCATAAATTTAAGTCTATTCTTTGCACGATAAAACCGTATACAAAACTCAAGGAAGAAAAAAATACAAATAGCAGTATCAATATAACTTAATAACCGTGCTGTCTCTATTGGTAGTTTGACAAATGTATCAATAAGCATTACAACCAAAACATAAATGGAAAGTACAATGACAATCAGATTTATCAACCCGATTTTTTCTTCCGGTTCTTTTATTTCCATAATTAATTGGGCAAAGTAGTTTACATATTCCAAATATATGAAAATCCTTTACAATTCGGAATCAAGCTACTATGCGAACAAATAAATATGAAAAAAATCCGGTTCCACTTCCTTTTCGGGAAAATAAACACCGGAACTTGGTAAATTTATTAATAACCCTTGTATTTTCCGGGTATCGCGATTTGTAATCGCGAAATATTCGGCGATTATAAATCACCGCACAACACTATCCGATTTCTCTTGTAATCGCAATGGCAGCAATGGTTCCATCAGCAATAGCGGTTGTTATTTGCCGGTATTTTTTGCTGGTTACGTCGCCCACGGCAAACACGCCGTCGATGTTGGTGCGTTTGTCTTCGTCGGTTTTGATGTAGCCCCACTGATCCTGTTCGAGTTGACCCCCAAACATTTCAAGATTAGGCTTTTGACCGATAAAAACAAAAATTCCATCCGAAGTCAATGTTTTCTTTTCCTTAGTTTTCACGTCCTCAACCTCAACGATCATTTTGTCGCCTGATTTTTTAAATGCCCGTGGCTCGTGCGAAAGCATGAACGATATTTTTGGATTAGCAAACGCCTTTTCCTGAGCCGTTTTGTTGGCCTGCAACTGATCGAACTGGTGAACGATGGTAATTTTTGAAGCAAACTTCGATATAAAATCAGCTTCTTCGATGGCCGAATTTCCGCCGCCAATAACTACCACTTCCTTGTCGACAAAATATTTGGCATCGCAGGTGGCACAATACGAAATACCCTGCCCTTTGAATTCCAGTTCACCCGGAATTCCGATGCGGTTTGGCGAAGTTCCGGTAGCAATAACAATTCGTTTGGCGCGAATGGTTTCCTGCCCGTCGATCATGATTTCCTTCTTCTGCAAATCAACGTGAGTCACGTCAACCGCCACTTTGTAGGTTGTTCCGCAGCGTTTCGTTTGCTCCGACATGTTGTGCGAAAGCATGTATCCGGGCTGAGGATCAATAAATCCGGGGTAATTCGAAACCACATGAGTCGTCGATACGTTTCCGCCCGGAAGAGCAATATCCACTAAAACTGTATTTATCTTGGCCTGACACAGATACAAGCCGGCTGTTAATCCGCCCGGACCAGCACCCAAAATAGCAACGTCAACATCAGTTGTTATTGGTTTTTGTGACGATATAATCTGATTCACTTTCTCTTTACCGAGAATAAGCTTCAATTCGCGCACAATTTCAGAGCGTTTAATCCCTCCTGAAAGTCGGCTGGTAACCTCTTCCCCATCCTGAAAAAATAACAGTGTTGGTGATGATTTTACACCTAACAGATCCGCCAGCTCGCGGTTTCCCTGACGAAAGATTTTCACAAATTTGATTTCACTTTTAAAAAGTGGCTCCAGCGATTCTAGTTTGGGGAAAAGTGCTTCACAAGGAGGACATTCGGTTGAATAAAAATCGACCAGCACATTTCCGCCAGTTAAAACTTCGCTTTCGAATTCTGATGCAATTATTTCTCTCATGGTTTTTTATTTTTATTACGAAAAGGAAATCATTTGGGTTGAAATCCAGTCGTCTAATTCATCTGTTTATAATTTGTTTTTTAATTGCCAGATGGAACTCTATGACAAAACATAATCATTTGCTTGTGTGTCAAAAGCTATGATTTTGTCATGTTCGTTTCAGTTTAATTTTTCTGACTATCAGTAATTTCCCGTAAAGGTGCATGATTATGAACCCGATCTTTTACCACTAGCGTGGTACAATTGGCTTTCACTTCGCGCTGAAACAAAATATCATGCCCCAAGCAAAGTCCGATCATTACCACCAAATCAACATTATCGTTGTTCAACTGCCTGGCCTGACCAATCGGGTTGCACGATACGGTACAAAAAGCACTTGCAGTATTAACCTGATTTTGTGGAATTCCGCCAACGGTGCACGAAACTGCGCGAACATTCAAGCCATTGCTCCGGATAATTTTCGCCAATTGAGTGACCTGCTTTTCCATTCCGTAGCAATAAGCCAGACCAATTCGCTTGTATTCCATTTTCTTTGCAAAAGCGATGGTTTCCTGAAGTCGCGATAATGTTCCGGCACGACCAAAATCGACCAATTCGGCTGCGGCCTGAATAATCTTTGATTCTTCGGCATATTTCTGAATCACTTCATCACGATCAAATGATGTTGCTTTACAGGCTTCAGCAGAACAGCATTGTTTATCGTAGGTGCAATTGGTGCAGTCCATGGTTTAATCGTTAAAATAATGTCCAATACCCAGTTCTAGCAACTCTGTCACCGGGCGGCAATCGTGACTATTCAATGAGCCATTGTAGTTTTTAGCCATCGATGCGCAGCCTCCGCCACAAATCAAGCTCAGGTTACAGCTTTGGCATTTCGGGATCAATAAAATATCGCGTTCCTGCCATTCCTCAACGGCTTCGGTATTTTTCCTGACTTCAGGATAGAATGTACCCAGACTTTCGCCATGCTTACCAACAGTGGCGGTGCAGGCATAAACATTTCCGGTAAAATCGAATGCCCATTCGGTTTTGGTTCCGGTGCAGGCATCGAAAAGAGGTGCGGGCATTTCGCCCTGTTCGAACAAAAATTTCGAGACCGAAAAAGCAGGCTTGTGAAATTCGCTGATGTGGGGGAAATCTTTCAGCAAATTGTACAAATCCTGATACAATTCGAGCCTCGAATAAAGCTTTTGCTGGTTGGCCTGACATTCGTGCAATTCATAATTCCGGCCAAGTTGGGTCTTAAAAAGCGGTGAGGAAGTCCAGCCCTTATCGATGGCAAACTGAGCCAGATCAGGCAGATTATCAATATTTTGTTTGTCGACCACCATGCGTAGATTGACTGGTATATTGTTTTCAATCAGAAGGTCTACACCCCGAACGATGCGATCGAAAGTCGGGTCACCACCTTTGAGGTAGCGCCGCTGATTGTGTATTTCACTGGTTCCATCGAGCGTCACCTGAATTTCACGGATGATTCCCTTCTTCAGAATCGGAATGTATTCTTCCAGATTGTAGCCGTTCGTCACAGCAGCAATCTCAAGGTTGTTTTCGGCAGCCTTTTGGATGATGTATTCGATGTTTTCCTTGTGACGCGGGGCATTCATGAACGGTTCGCCACCAAAAATGGTGATGTATTTCCGTCTTCCTGAAAACTCTTTCAGAATGTATTCAAAAAACGAATCGGTAACTTCTTTCGACAAAGCAACAGGTAAAGCCTCGTATCCAGCCTGATAACAATACGAACAATCGAAATTGCACGAGTAGTTGGGCACAAAAAAGATTTGTATTTCATCCTTTTCGCGATCATCCAGAAACTTCAGATATTTTTCGCGAAACAAGCGTTTTTCCTGAGTCGGATCAACGATGTAGCCGTTTCCAATCAACTCAGGATTGTTGTCAGAGCCATTTTTAAGCTGATCGAAAGTTTCCTGATCGAGTATATCGGCCTGACCTGATAAGGCATTCACGACAAACCAGTCGTTGGAATCTTTAATTTTTGAAGTGATGTTGTATTTGGATAGTTGCATGGAGATAAGATTGAAATTACCGATCAACGATTAACGATTTTTGATTGCAGATTTCGGAATACTTCTTTAATCGTTAATCATCTATCGTTAATCATTAATCGTGGAAGCCTTAATCGTGGCATCCGGCAATAATCTGAGATTGTTTGGCACAACACTGCGCCTGTTTAATCTGACCTTTTTTAACCTTTTTTACTAAACTCTTCATAAAACTTTACTTTGGTGTTGATTAAACTATCGGAATAAAGGTATTCAAAACGACAGAAACTTTATCAATTAAACTTCAACATAACGGATACCTTCAAACTTTCAATTTAAATAATGCAATGCGAATAATTCAGACGCACGATCGTGCGTCTCTACCATAAATTACCCACAACAGCTAAATTCGTCTTTTTCGGCGGTGATGGTAAAACTGGATACCTGAATTTTCCCTTTCGGATAAGGCTGGCTTTCTTCCATCACCTTCACATACCTGAATCCTGCACTCTTTATTATATTTAGATATTCGGAACGTGTAACTGACCCGGCCCAGCATTCGGCAACAGCTTCCGGATCGTTGGCGTATTCTTCAGGAACTGGCTCGCTCGAATAAATGTCGCTGATTACAAAGCGTCCTCCGTTTTTCAGCAAACGGTAAATTTCGGCCCAAACTTTGGTTTTATTACTCACATGGTTCAGGGTGCAATTGGAAATAATCAGGTTAGCGGTTTCATCTTCCAACGGAATCTGCTCCAAATCGGCCTGAATAAATTTTACGTTTTCAACGCCCATTTTAACGGCAGTTGAAGTCGCTTTGCGGATCATTTCGTCTGTCACATCAATTCCATAAACGAAACCACCTTCTCCAACCTGTTCAGCCAAGCGCAAAACATCGGTTCCACGTCCGCTTCCTAGGTCAATGCACACCTCATTCAATTTCGCATCACTTTTATCAACTGCTCCTCCACACGATAAACAACAGGTGTCGTTT
>Ga0208789_1001287_pt1 | contig 14944 bp, 17 predicted proteins | sample Methanotroph_Enr_FD_187368 | JGI IMG/M metagenome (GOLD analysis project Ga0208789, IMG submission 187368) | Enriched soil microbial communities from Old Woman Creek wetland in Ohio, USA - Methanotroph_Enrichment_5 (SPAdes) (version 2) | ecosystem: Environmental > Terrestrial > Soil > Wetlands...
GCATGGGGTCAGCAAAAGCCTCCCGGAGGTCCGAGCTTGCGTAAGCGCGAGGACCGAGGGGGGCAGCCGCGAGCACGGTGTGCGAGACGGCGGTTTTGATGACCCCATGCCCACGGTAGGACGCCCAAAAGCGAATAGGCCTCCGTCCCCGGACTTCGCATCTCGCGGTCTTTCTGTTTAATTATTGGGAAATATTACGGTGAAGGTGGCGCCTTGGGCGTTGGGGCTTTCGGCTTTGATGACGGCGTTGTGGGCTTCGGCTATGGATTTGGCTATGGCGAGGCCCAGGCCGAAGCCGCCGGAACTGCGCGAGGCGTCGGCGCGGTAGAAGCGCTTGAAAATGTGGGGGAGGTCGGCCGCCGGGATCCCCGGGCCGCTGTCCGACACGCTCACGGCGGGGGCGCCGCCCAGGGTGAAGACTTTCGCGGTTATCTTCCCGCCCGCGGCGCCGTATTTCACCGCGTTATCCAGCAGAATGACGAAAAGCCTTTCAAGCTGCTCCCTGTCGCCCTGCACTTCCGTCGCGCCGGCAGCGGCGATCTCGATGGAGGCGCCGGCCTTGGCGGCCAGGCCCTTAAGCTTGTCCGCCGACGCGCGCAGCAGGCTTTCCAGGTCCACCGGCGCGTGGTCCAGCTTCACTTCCCGGTTATCGAAGCGCGCCAGCGTGAGCAGGTCGCCCACTATCTTCGACATCTTCTCCGTCTCTTCCAGGTTGCTCTGGAGGACCGCCGCGTATTCCCCGGCCGAGCGGGCTTTCTTCAGGGCCACTTCCAGCTCTCCCTTGAGTATCGTGAGCGGGGTCTTTAGCTCGTGCGAAACGTCCTGGATGAAACGCTTTTCGGACAGGAAGGAATCTTCGAGGCGGGAAAGCATGGCGTTGAAAAGGTCGGCCAGCTCGCGTATCTCGTCGCGGGTCTCCGGCGGCGTCAGGCGCAGGCTGAGGTTCTCCGCCGTGATCTGGCGTATCGTTCTGGCCATGCTGGCCACCGGCCGCAGCGCCACGCGGGCGAAGAACATCCCCAGGGCCCCGGTCAGCAGCACTATCAGCGGGGCCAGCGCCGCCATCATAACGCGCAAATTATTCAGCGCGAACTGGGTATGGTAGGTGGAACGGTAGGCCTGCACTATATACACGGCCCCGCCTGTGCCGGAGGCCGGAGTAGTATACGAACGGTAGGTGCTCACCGAGCCGTCCGAACCTTCCGTTCTTATGGTGTCGTAGGCCGCGGTGCCTTTGATGGCTTCTTTCAGGGTGCGCTCGGGCAGTTCCGGCGCCCCGGCCCCTTCCTTCGAGCCTTCCAGCACCGTCCCGGAGTCGTCCAGGATGCGCAGTTCCACCGAGGCCTGCGTCGGGTCTTCCGTGTGAAGGCGCACCAGTTCGGGGGCGATCTTGTAGAAAGCCCCGCCCTTGGCGGCGGCGGCCGAGTGCCTGCCCACTTCTATGCGTTCGGTCTCAAGATAGGTTTCCAGCGCGTCGGCCACGCCTTCGGCCCGCACCGCCAGCAGCTGGTCAAGGTTTTCGTAGAGGGTTTGCTTCAGGTTATTGTAGACCAGGACGCTGAACAGCGACAGGGTGACCGCCAGGGCGGCGGCGTACCACAATGTTATGCGGAATCTGACTGAATTGAACATTGGTTTCAGCTTTTGAGCTGGTAGCCTTTGCCCCTCACGGTGAAAATGACCTTCTTCGAGGGGCTTTTTTCCAGCTTGCGGCGGAGGTAATTGATGTAGACGTCGATGACGTTGGTCCCGGTGTCGAAATTGATATCCCAGACGTGCTCGGCGATCATGGTGCGGGTCACGGTCTTGCCGTTATTTCGGACCAGGTATTCGAGCAGCGAGAATTCCTTGGCGCTCAGGTCCAGTTCTTTCCCGGCGAGGCGGGCTTTGTGCGCCGGCAGGTCCAGCTCTATGTTCCCGGCCTTCAGCACGGCGGTCTCGGCGGGCTTGGCCCGCAGCAGGGCGCGGATGCGGGCCAGCAGCTCTTCGAAAGCGAACGGCTTGGTAAGGTAATCGTTGGCCCCCGAATCCAGGCCCTTCACCTTGTCCTCGACGCGGTCTTTGGCCGTCAGCATCAGGATGGGCGCGGTAAAGCCCGAAGCGCGCAGGCGCGCGCAGACGGTGACGCCGTCGAGGCCGGGGAGCATCACGTCGAGGAGCAGCAGGTCGTAGGGGTTCTCTTCTGCGAGGGCAAGGGCTTCGGTGCCGGTGTGCACGGTGTCCGCGGCATAGCCTTCTTCTTTGAGCCCGCGCTTGATGAAGTCGGCTATTTTTTTTTCGTCTTCGGCGATGAGGACGCGCATAGCGTCAGATCCTGGTCTTGTAGTAAGCGATGGTCTTTTTCAGGCCTTCTTCGAGGGCGACCTTGGGCTGCCATTTCAGTATTTTTTTCGCGCGGGTGATGTCGGGGCGGCGCACTTTGGGGTCGTCCTCGGGAAGAGGGCGGAAAACTATCCTGGATTTGCTGTGCGTGAGGCGCTTGACGGTTTCGGCCAGTTCCAGCAGGGAGACTTCGTGCGGGTTGCCGATGTTGACCGGGTCGTTCTCTTTGCTCATCAGCAGGCGGTAGATGCCGTCGATGAGGTCCGAGACGTAGCAGAGGCTGCGGGTCTGGGAGCCGTCGCCGTAAACGGTTATGGGCTTGCCCTTGAGGGCCTGGGTCATGAAATTCGGGACGGCGCGCCCGTCTTCGAGGCGCATGTTGGGGCCGTAGGTGTTGAAGATGCGCAGCATGCGCACCTGCATGTGGTGGTAGCGGTGGTAGGCCATGGTCATGGCCTCGGCGTAGCGCTTGGCTTCGTCGTAGACGCCGCGGGGGCCGATAGGGTTCACGTTGCCCCAGTAGCCTTCATGCTGGGGGTTGATGAGCGGGTCGCCGTAAACTTCGGAGGTGGAGGCTATCATGAAGATGGCCTTCTTTTCTTTGGCGAGGCCCAGGGCTTTATGGGTCCCGAGGGCGCCGACTTTGAGGGTGGGGATGGGGAACTTGAGGTAGTCAATGGGCGAAGCGGGGCTGGCGAAATGCAGCACGGCGTCGAGTTTGCCGGGGACGTGGAGATAGTTGGTGACGTCGTACTTGGTGAACTCGAACCTGGGGCTCTTGAACAGGTCTTCGATATTGTTGATGCTGCCGGTGATGAAGTTGTCGATGCCTATCACGGAATGGCCCTTGCCCAGCAAATAGCGCGAAAGGTGGCTGCCGAGGAACCCGGCCGCGCCGGTGACGAGTATTCTCATAAAAGGCTCTCTCCAATATTAGCTGCTCTGCGGCCGCACGCCGGGCCGGGTTAGAAAAACCCTGCCGGAGGTCCGAGCTTGCGTAAGCGCGAGGACCGAGGCGGGGAAGGGCGAGCACGGTGTGCGGGTGGCCGCGGCGGCCACTGCAGTGACCCTGTTTTTTCTAGCCCGGCCCGACGGGCGGCCAGCCCCGGGATTTAACAAAACACGAGATCAGTTACGGTCTGCCTACGGATTTGTATGTCCAGCCGAGTTCGCGCATCTTGGCGGGGTCGTAGAGGTTGCGGCCGTCCACCATGATCTGGTGCTTCACTGCGGCCAGCAGCTTCTTTTGGTCCAGCTTCGCGAATTCTTTCCACTCGGTGACCAGGCAGACGCAGTCGGCGTCTTTGGCGCAGTCGTAGGCGTCCTTGGCGAAATAGATGCCCTTCACGCACTTCCTGGCGTTGGCCTGGGAGACGGGGTCGTAGCCGCGCACTTTGGCGCCGCGCTTGAGGAGCTCGCGCACGATGTCGATGGAGGGAGCGAAGCGCATGTCGTCGGTCTCGGGCTTGAAGGCCAGGCCGAGCAGCGCCACGGTCTTGCCTTCGAGGTTCCACAGCTCTTCCTCTATCTTCTTGATCAGCCACATCTTCTGGCCTTCGTTGATATCTTTCACGGTCTTGAGCAGGGCGAAGTCGTAGCCCACCTGCGAGCTCAGCCAGTAGAAGGCCTCGAGGTCTTTGGGGAAGCAGAAGCCGCCGAAGCCGATGCCGGCTTTCAGGAAGGAGGCGCCGATGCGCTTGTCCAGGCCCATGCCGCGGGCCACGTCTTCCACGTTGGCGCCGGTCTTCTCGCAGACGTTGGCGACGGCGTTGATGAAGGAGATCTTGGTGGACAGGAAGGAGTTGGAGGCGTGCTTGATGAGTTCGGCGCTCTTCACGCTGGTGATGACCAGCGGGCCCTTTATGGGTTTGTAGACGCGGCGCATCAGGTCTTCGGCCTGCTTGGACGAAACGCCCACCACTACGCGGTCGGGCTCCAGGAAGTCCCAGACGGCGGTGCCTTCGCGCAGGAACTCCGGGTTGGAGGCCACGTCGAAGGGCAGGTGGTGCTTATTGTGCCGCTTCACGGTCTTGTTGATCCAGTCGCAGGTGGCCACGGGCACGGTCGATTTCTCCACTATCACCGTGTAGTCGGTCATGTTCAGGGCGACCTGTTCGGAAACTTTCTCTATAGCGGAAAGATCGGCGGAGCCGTCCTCGCGGGGCGGGGTGCCCACGGCTATGAACACGGCTTCGGCGCGGTGTCCGCCGTGGTGCATGCCGTCCTTGATAGAATTGGCGAAGTGCAGGCGCCCGGCTTTCACGTTCTTCTTAACGACGCGCTCCAGGTCGTCCTCGTAAATGGGCATGATGCCTTTCTCGAGCATCTTTATCTTGGAGGGGTCGCTGTCCACGCAGACCACCCGGTGGCCGACCTCGGCCAGGCAGGCGCCGCTGACCAGGCCCACGTAGCCCGCGCCCACGATGCAGATATTCACTTTGTCGTTCTTGGTCTTTTTCATTGTAGCTCCGGTATATTGTCTTCTTGTCGCTGTTACTTGGCGGTCCCGGCGGCGGGGTCACAGGGGATCTCGGTGCCCGGCTCAGGCACTATCTCGCGCTCTTTCGCCAGTTCGCAGGCGCGTTTCTTCTCGGCTTTGCTCATGAAGAAGATGGCTACGAAGATGGCGGCCAGGCCGAACCAGTCTTCCATGGCCGGCGGCTTCTGGCCGGCTATCAGCCACCAGACCACCAGCGTGGCCACGGTGCCGGCCACAAGCGAGGTAACCCGGTTCACCAGCCCGGCGAAGGTCGCGGTGCGGCCCTTGAACATGAACAGGAACACGGAGAAGAAAGCCGCCGCTCCGAACGGCAGGCCCGACATGATGCCTTCCTTCCACAGGGCCGGGGTATGGACCAGGCAATCTTTGAACTGGAAGCCGAAGCTCTTGGGATCCGCGAGGCCCAGGTCCACGGAGTAGAACAGGATCGTGCCGGCTATGAGCAGGGCCAGCGTGGACGAGATCTGCTCCACCGCGAAGAAGCCTTTCGTGTCGTAGATGGCGTCCTTCTTGCGGGTGTTCTTGTAGTAGTTGAAGATGTAGATGCGGATGGAGTAAGCGGTCAGGTAGGAGCCCAGTATCGTCATCGCCGCCACGTTATGGAGGAAGTCGAAATCGCCGGGTTTGACATAGATGAATTTTATGCTGACCGCGACCAGCGCGAAGATCACCGCCACGTTCTCTTCCCAGTAGACGGTCTTCTTCAGCACGCCCTGCCTGATCTGTATCGTATCGATGATGCGGCTGATGATGATGACGCTGGCCCGCATGATGATCATGGCCACCATGACGGAGATGGGCAGCACGTACATCAGCGTGGTGGTCGGGATTATGACGGCCGTGCAGATGCCGGAGGGGATGATGTAGAAAAACTCGCGGGGCATGTTCATGCCCAGGAAATTAACGCGGTCCGTCGACTTGAACTTGTACCAGCCAGACGATCACACGACCAGGTTGCAGATAAGCGTGCCGCCTATGGTGTTGTAAACCGTGTAGGTGTTGCCGCCCATGTGCAGCATCACGGAAAAATACTTGGCCAGGTAGCCGGTTATGACGTAGAGGACGAAATAGCTGAAAGAATACTGCAGCAGCCTTTCGGTCGTGCCTTCATGGGTTTTCTGCGTAAACACCGTTTTCAGAGTTTTTATCATAGATCCCTTGGTCCCTAATCTTTGCGAACGCTGTTATATTATTATAAATAATAAGGGCCGCCTGCAAATGAGGCGGCCCGGGAAGCTGCAAGGGGGCGGTCAGGGCTTCTGGTCTTTTTTCCGGTCCAGCGCGCGCTTGCGGGAAAGTTCGGCGGCTTTTTTTATCTTGGCCACCAGCGCGTCCAGTTCGAAAGGCTTTACCATGTAGTCCATGGCCCCGAAAAGGAGGGCGTCGTTGAGGGTGGCGGCGTCGTTCAGGCCGCTGACGGCGATTATCGGGATGTGGGCGGCGGCGTCGCGGGTGCGGATATCGCCCATCAGGCTTATCCCGTCCACGCCGGGCATCATGATGTCCATAAGTATGACGTCGGGCATCTCTTCCGGCTTGGCGGAGGCGAAGAACTCCCTGGCTTTCTTGGGTTCGCAGAAAGTGCGTATCTCGCAGCCGGCCGTGGCGAGCCCCGTCTCGTAGATCTCGAGAATGGTTTCGTCGTCGTCGACCGCGACTACTTTTATCCTGGGTTCTTCAGCCATAGGTCTATTCTAACAAAATAGGGGGCCGGTTTACTTTTTGCCTTTCTTTGCGGGAGCTGTTTTTTTCACCGGGACTACGATCTGCTTCCATTCGGCGTCCAGGAGCTGGCATTTATAGGTTCCGCGGGTGCTGGGCACGTAAAAAAGGGTGCGCAGGCCGTAAAGCTGGCGGCTTACGATAAATTCCTGCAGTTCCTTTAGGGCGGGCTCGTTTTCGATCGGGATCAGCCGGTAGGGCTCTTTTATGGCGGCCATCAGCGGCTTCACCGTTTTGAGCTCGTCGGTCTCGATGTTCCTGACTTTTCCGTCCAGCTCGGCCTTGGCTTTGAAGGTTTCCAACGCGTCGCCTTCCACGGTCTCGGCGCGCAGGAAGTATTTCACCTTCTTTTCCTGCGGCAGGGCGGCCACGGCCTTCTTCACCTCGCCGAAGGCGTAGGAGAAGGCTTCGCCGAAATTATTGAGCGGGGCCTCGGTGCGGGTGAGCTCGCCGCTGATATAGGCGGAAATTTTAAGCACTTCTCCCCGGTAGAACACCATCTTGCTGCGTTTGATGTTCTGCGAATTGATGATCTCCGAGTTCTCGATCTCGCGGAAGAAATCCTTTACCAGCTGCGGCTTGATGCTGCCGCGCTTCGTTACGATGCTCTTTTCGGTCTCTTCGCGCATCACGGCGCTGCCGTCCTGCGCCACCTCCAGGTAATACTCCTGCTTGGTCTTGATGGCGGAGACGGTCATCCAGGCGGCTTTTGAAGTGGCGCCCTGGCTGTAGGGCCGGTAGGCGCTCAGCGCGGCGGCGGAGGCGGCCAGGACCGCCGCTAGCAGGAGGCGTTTCATAAGGTTTCTACTTTCTTGTCCGCGGACCAAGCCGAGCCGTATTTATAGGAGACCCAGGCCAGCGCGATGAAGACCAGGTTCTGGATGAATTCGCGGGTTATCGAATTCCCGTGGCCGCTGCCGAAGCAGCCGCAGGAAGTTATGGGCAGCCCGCGCAGCCAGGCCTGGCCCAGCATCGCTTCGAAGAAGAGCAGCATCGCCCCGGTGAACAGGGAGTTGAGGCGTGTGAAGACGCCCAGGACCAGGAGCAGCCCGGTCCAGAGTTCTATCCACGGGGTCAGGTAGGCCGCCCAGAGCGAGAACTGGGAGTTGAGGACTTTGTAGCTCTCTATGGCGTAGCCGAATTCCTCGGCCGGGGCCAGGGCTTTCAGGAGCCCGGCGTAAATGAACACGCCGCCCACCGCCAGCCGGGCCAGCAGCCCTATGATGTCTTTGGTCTTTCCGTTCATGGTTTTGCCGCCCTGAGAAGATTGTCGAATTTCCTGGCCTGGTCCAGCAGCTGGCCGCTGCCCACGGCGCGCTTGCCGTTAACGAAGAAAGTGGGGGTGGCGTTCACGCCTTTCATGTCGCCCTCGGCGGCGTCCAGCTTCACGCGCCTGATGGTCTCCTGCGAGTCTCCGCAGGCCTGCATCTTGGGCCAGTCCAGCCCGAGCTGGACGGCGTAAGCCTGGAACTGCACCGGTTTTTCCTTGGCCTGGGCCCATTTTTCCTGGTTCTCGAAAAGCAGCGCGCCGTATTCCTTGAATTTGCCCTGCTCGCCGGCGCAGTCGGCGTAGGCGGCGGCCTGGAGCGACCAGGGGTGGATGTTCATCAGCGGGTAATGCTTGAAGCTGACGCGCAGGTTGGGGCCGTAGATCTTCATCATCTCGTCTATTTTGCCGGCGGCCTGGCGGCAGGCGGGGCAGGCGAAGTCGGTATATTCGTAGATCTGTACCGCGGCGCTCCTTGGGCCGAAGGTGCGGAAGTCGGGCGAGGGGCGCTCGGGGACCAGGTTGAGCTGGCGGGCCATCAGCACGGCTATGGTGGAGATGAAAATTACCATGCCGGCGAAAGCCAGCAGACGGGCGTTTTTACGGTCTATCATAATAGAATTATACAGTAAGTCCCCGATGGAAATCTATCGCAAATCTACTTTTTCATTTCGGGGCAGATGATCTTCACTATTTTGGCGGGCGAGGTGGCGCCTTTTATCAGCATTATTTTTTTCGCGTCGATGCCCAGCTCGATGGAAAGCTGGCGTATGGCGGAGGCGTTGGCCAGGCCCCGCTCGGGCGGGGACTTGGTCCAGATCTCGTAAGCGTCGGGGGACTTCTTCACTATCTTGTCCCGCCGCGAGTCGGGGTGGACTTTCAGTTTTATGAACATTTATCCGGTTATCAAAGACTCCGAGGTCATGTCCTCGGGCTGCTCCAGGCCCATCACTTCAAGTACCGTGGGGGCGATGTCCGAAAGTATGCCGTGGGGGCGCAGCTTCACTTTGCCGGCGTCCCTGGCGATGTAGATGAATTCCACGGGGTTGGTGGTGTGGGAGGTCATGGGCATGTGCAGCTTGTAGTTCCACATTTCCTCGGCGTTGCCGTGGTCGGAGGTGACGAAGACGGTGTAGTCGTGCTTCAGGGCCTCGTCCACCAGCATGCCTACGCTTTCGTCCACGATCTCAACGGCCTTCACCGTGGCTTCGTAGATGCCGGTGTGGCCGACCATGTCGCAGTTGGCGAAATTGACGAGGATGAAGTCGTATTTTTCGGAGGCTATTTCCTTTACGGCCTGCACGCGCACTTCGGGAGCGTCCATCTCGGGATGCTCGCCGAAGCTGGAGGGGTCCCAGTGGCCTTTCATCTCTTCCTGGGCCTCGTCCTTGTAGGGGTCGGTGCGCTTGCCGTCGAAGAACGAAGTGACGTGCTTGAATTTCTGGGTTTCGGCGAGGCGCAGCTGCTTGAGGCCGTGCCTGGAGATTATCTGGCCCAGCAGGTCGTCCATGCCGCCGCCTTCGTCCATGGGGGGGAGGGCGCTGAACTTGAACTCGTCGTAGTAGCGGGTGAGGCCGCAGTAGGTTATATTGAACTTCTTCCAGCGGCTGCCGGGGTAGTTGTCCTCGACGAAGCATTTGGTGAGCTGGATAGCGCGGTCCTGGCGGAAATTGCAGTGCACCACGGAGTCGCCGTCCTTCAGGCCGGGATAGCCGTCGATTATCGTCGGGGGGATGTACTCGTCGACGATGGGCAGGCCGTTGGGATTCTTCAGGGCGGCGTAGGCGTCGGTGAGGGCTTTCTCGGCGCCGGGGGACTTGGCGCCTTCGCATCTGGTGATGGCGTTGTAGGCCTGGTCGGTGAGCTTCCACTTCTCGCCGCGGTCCATGGCGTAGTAGCGGCCCATGATGGTGCCTATCTGGGCGTTGCCTACTTCTTTAAGGACTTCGTCCATCATTTTGAGGTAGGTGATGGCGCTTCGCGGGGGCGTGTCGCGGCCGTCGGCGAAGAAGTGCACGTAGACCTGCTTGATGCCGAGCCTTTTGGCTTCGCGCATGATGGCGTACATGTGGTCCTGGTGGGCGTGGACGCCTTCGTCCTGGACGAGGCCCATGATATGGAGGGCGGAGTTGTTCTTGAGAGCGTTTTGGAGGGCGGCGTGTAGGGCGGGGCATTTGAAGAAAGTCCCGTCCTGGATCATATCCATGATGCGCTTGAGTTCCTGGATGACGATGCGGCCGGCGCCCATGTTTAGGTGGCCGACTTCCGAGGAGCCCTGATAGCCTTTGGGCAGTCCGACGGCTTCGCCGGCGGGTTCGAGCACGGTGTTGGGATATTCTTTGAGGTAGCGGTCCATATTGGGCTTCTTGGCATTTGCCACGGCGTTGTATTTATCCGGCTTGGCTATGCCCCACCCGTCCCTGATGATAAGCAGAACTTTTTTCTTGGCCATAATGATATCCTCGCTGCCGCTGGATCGTTGTCTGATTATTTTAGGAAATATGGAGGCACGATGGGGAGAAGAACCGCGAGATGCAAAGTCGGGGCGGCAAGGGGATGGGCTTGGCGGGTACGGGGTCGGGCACACCGTGCCCGCCCCTCCTCCCTCGGCCTTCGCGCTTATGCAAGCTCAGGCCTCCGGGAGGCCCCGCCAAGCCCATCCCCTTGCCGCCCCTCCGCACCTGGCCCCGGTAGATTGACATTGAGGATTCTGTCTGCAAGAATATGGCTGTCAGTCGCAGGTCCGGGGCGGAGGTGTTATCATGTCGGATTATAAAATCATTTCTTTGATCTGTCTGGGGCTGGCGGTTTGCGCTTGCGGGAAGAAGGCGGAGCAGGGGGCGGCCGGGCGCGCAGACGCCGCGGCGCAGGTGGGGGTGTCCACGGGGAGCGCGCTGGGGAGCACTCTTAACGCGCCGGCGAATTATATGCGCGGGATGCAGGGCAACGTGGAGAAGGCGGAAAAAGCGGCCGCGTTGGCCGAAAAAGCCGCCGCAGCGCAGGCTCCCGCCGACGCCGATTCCGGCAATTAAAGATAAGTTTCGATAAGGGGAGAGGGAATGGGATTACCGGAAGTTCATGTTTTTGTCGGGGCCAGCCTGGACGGGTTTATCGCGACTAAGGATAACGGCCTCGGCTGGCTGGACGAGGTGAACTCGTCCGGCGAGGATTACGGCTACGTCGAGTTCCTGGCCTCGGTAGACGCGGTGCTCCTGGGCAGGAACACCTATGACATTACGAGGGAATTCGGGGAATGGCCGTACGGCGACAAGCAGGTCCTGGTCCTGACCCACAGGCCGCTCGTACCCGTAAAGAAAGAACGCCCGGTCTCGGGAGAACTTCGCCCGATCCTGGAAACCCTCTCCGCCGAAGGCGTCCGCCGCGTTTACCTTGACGGCGGGCGCGCGATACAAGCCGGCCTGAAGGCCGGCATAGTAAAGAAACTTACGGTGTCGGTCGTGCCGGTCCTCCTCGGCGGGGGAATTCCCCTCTTCGCCGCCCTCGGCGGCATGGTCAAGCTCAGGAACACCGCCGCGAAACGTTTCAATTCCGGCCTGGTCCGTCTCGATTACGAGACGGTCCTGTAACAGGCAAGCAAAAGTAGCGTATTCGGATATCATTTTATTGATCTGAAACGGCACAGGCGCCGTTCGCGCAGACGACTTTAGCATCCATTTTTAATTTCGGTATCCACTCCATGACTTTGCGGTGGATCTTTTCACGGCGTTTGGACAGCGCCCGGAGATATTTTGCGTCGACACCAGCCCACGGCCCCTGCCGATAGCCCCTCAATTCAGCGATAGCTTCCTCATCACTTACGCCTTCAATAAGCACTCTATAAGCAGCAACCATAACGGAGGTTCGCTGCGTTCCGCAACGACAGTGGACATAGACCGGCTTCGGCTGCCGGCTGACGATCGCGAGAAAATGAGCGACATGATCATCTTCAGCCGATGGAGCCAGCAGCGTCAGCGGCTCCCAATCATGTATACGAAAGTAACCCGCCTCGTAGTTGTTATTGTCGACGGCGGCATGAGTAAAGGCGTTCTTGTCGTCATGGATCAGCTCAAGGTTTACGATCGTCCGGACACCTTGTTGAATGAGGCACGCGGCGCCGTTTTTGTCCGGCCGGCCCCCGCGCCAAAGCACATTTGGCGTTACCACAGATAGATTTCGGATCGAAGGGCAGGGATCGTCCGAGTCCGCCTTGGCGGTATTTCGTGCCGGGCCAAATGCACAACAACCGCACATCAAGAACGCCGAAAGGAGAGTGAAGGTGAGACCGCTTATACGGGCGAAGCTAAGCGAACTCATACCTGTGTCCTTTTTGATGCCCGAACGCCCAAGACCAAGCTTCCGGCAAAAGCAGCGCTTTTGCCGGCGAGCTTTGGCCCTTTGACAGGCTCTCTATGCCGAACTCTCGTCATCCCCATAGTCGATTCTCGATGCTAAGTTACACTATTTTGAAACTTTTGAGAAGTGCGGGTCAGGGTGTTCTCTCTGCTGGCGTTCTTTTTTGCGGGGGCGGGCCGGGGATTTGTATTATTGGGGAATGATCAAGGTTATCGGTTTCGACGCGGACGATACGCTTTGGGTGAACGAGACGCATTACCAGGCGGCGGAAAGGGAGTTCTGCGCTTTGATGTCCGGTTATCTTCCTCCGGAGAAGGCGGCGAGGGCGCTGTTCAAGGCTGAGATGCGCACGCTGGGTCTGTACGGGTTCGGCGCGAAGGGGTTTATACTGGCGGCGCTGGAGACCGCGCTGGACGTGAGCCATAATACCGTGCCCGCCGCGACCATGCGGAAGGTCCTCCGGCTGGGCAAGCGGCTGCTGGATTTCCCGATAGAGCTGCTGCCCGGCGTCGAGGCCGTGCTGAAAGCTCTTAAGCCGGGCTACAGGCTGGTGCTGATCACCAAAGGTGACCTGCTGGACCAGGAGCGGAAACTGAAGCGGTCCGGGCTTACAAAATATTTTCATCACATCGAGATCCTGAGCAGCAAGGAGAAAGAGGATTACAGAAACCTGCTCGCCACGCTGGGCGTGAAGCCGAAGGAGTTTTTGATGGTAGGGAATTCCGTGAAGTCGGACATCCTCCCGGTGGTCAAGCTCGGCGGTTCAGGGGTCCATATCCCGTTCCACGTAACCTGGCAGCACGAGAAAGCCGAAGCCGCGGGGCTGAACAAGTCCCGCTTCCGGCAGCTCCCCGCTATAGGCGGCCTGCCGGCCCTGCTGAAAAACTGGCAGGGCTTTTAGATATGATTTTAAAATTTTCCGGAAGAAAATCGGTTTACATTTTCGTCGGCCCGAAAGGGAGCGGCAAAACCCATATCGGCTCGCTGCTGGAGAAAGAACTCGGCTTAAAATTCCTGAGCGTGGAAAAGCTTGGCCTGGAGAATTCCAAAAGGTCAAAGTTGACCGGAGATGAGCGTGTGAAGGAGAGCTTTCACGAGGAAGAAGCGGAGATAGACCGGATCCTGGCTCTGCAGGAGGCCGTCTCCTTCGAAGCGACGGGCTCTTCCGAATATTTCTTTACGGTACTGGCGCGGCTGCGCTCCAGGTATGAAGTCAGGCTGATCCGGATAGTCAGTCCCCTGGAGACCTGCTTCCGGCGCATCAGTCAAAGGGATGCGGCCGCTCACCTGCCTGTTTCCGAGGCTATGATCAAAACAATTAACGAGAAGGCCGCCAAGGTGGACCTGGACTGGGACTTAACGATAGACAATACCGACCAGCCGGCCACGTCGCAAATAGTCGCCGCCTTTAAAGCAATAATGGCATGAGGGCGATCAAGCGCTTACTTTGCCGCCGGGGAAGCCCGGCGGTTTTTGTTTTGCGGGGGAATTTATCATTTAGTTATCGCCCGGTAGCTTTCGCCGCCTGTCTCCTGAGCTACAGAACCGCGGCGCCTACAATACCGTAGAGCAGGCCGAGGTCAAAAGGCAGCAGCTTACGTTCAATGTTCTAGTGCAACACCATATCTTGTAGAGTACAAACAAGAGAAGGGAGCTGCACATGAACCAGTATCAAAGACTCAGCTTCAGCGAACGGGAAGAATTTAGCCGATATCTGTCGATGGGGTTAAGTTATCGCCAGATCGCCCGTCTTGCCAGCAGGTCGCCCAGCACTATTTACCGGGAAATCCTTCGCCATGGCCCGACACGTTCGCGCTACAGGGCGATAGATGCCCAGAAACAGGCGCGGCGAGCGTCCAAGAAGCCGCGCCGCCCGCGAAAACTGGAAACGAATCAAAAGCTTCGGGAAGCAGTCGTTGAACTTCTTCAATTGCGCTGGTCGCCTGTGCAGATTGCTAAACGGTTAAGAATCCTGTATCCTGATGATATTACGATGCAAATCTCGCACGAGGCCATTTACGCCTACATCTACGTTCATCCCAGACAGCACCTTAAGCGCGAACTGATGCTGCAATTAAGGCGCAGCCATAAAAACCGCCGCATAAAGAACAAATTACTTCGGAGATCCAGTCCGATTCAGGACTATATCAGCATCGATGACAGGCCGCCAGAAGTTAACGCCAGGAAAATAGCCGGCCACTGGGAAGGCGACTTGATCAAGGGGCGCATGAACAAATCGGCTATCGGAACGCTTGTGGAGCGGACCACGCGCATGACGTTTATCGCCAAATTAAAGCGTGATGATGCCTGTTCCGTGCGGAAAGCTTTCATGCGCAAGTTTATCCGATTACCCGCCGCACTTAAGAAGTCATTAACGTATGACCAGGGACGTGAGATGGCGGAGCACAAAATATTCACGGAAAAGACCAAGATCCAGGTCTATTTTGCGCATCCCAGTTCCCCTTGGGAACGCGGCACGAGTGAGAACACTAATTCGCTAATTCGCGATTTCTTCCCCAGAGGCACGGACTTTTCAAAGATCAACGCGCTACAACTAAAAAAAATAGAGAACCTGCTTAACGACCGGCCCCGCAAAGTGTTGAACTTTTACACACCTCGCGAGGTGTTTACTAAAACCGTTGCACTAGGAGTTTGAACGTAAGCTGTCCCTATTTTTCCACCTGTTTTTCGGCGGGCTTCTCGAAATATTTGGTTATGTCTATTCCCTCGCCCAGGGCTATCCGGTAGGAGACGCGCCGCAGAAAGCCGCCCAGCGCCGC
>Ga0208789_1001289_pt1 | contig 14928 bp, 14 predicted proteins | sample Methanotroph_Enr_FD_187368 | JGI IMG/M metagenome (GOLD analysis project Ga0208789, IMG submission 187368) | Enriched soil microbial communities from Old Woman Creek wetland in Ohio, USA - Methanotroph_Enrichment_5 (SPAdes) (version 2) | ecosystem: Environmental > Terrestrial > Soil > Wetlands...
TACTCACTCAGAGTGCAAAAGCTGTTGATGCGATCGTGCCTGTGCGGGAAAACCTCTCGCTCCTTGGCGCGTCGATTGACCTCGTTGGGGCAGAAACCGAGCTTGTAAGCGTTGTCGGTCGTGAGATAATACTTCGCGAGGCGCTTGATGCGGTTAAGGACAGTTATGATTTTATCATTATAGACTGCCCGCCGTCGCTGGGGCTTCTTGCCCTTAATGCCCTTGCCGCATCGACCGAAGTGCTTATTCCGCTTGTGCCGCATTTTCTCGCGCTGCAGGGTTTTGGAAAGCTCCTTGAAACTGTTTCGATAGTGAATCAGCGGATAAATAATAAGCTGCGCGTCTCTGGAATACTTTTTTGCATGTTCGATTCGCGCGTATCGCTCTCTACAGAGGTGCGTTCGGATATTGAACAGTTCCTTGAAAATGCCCGCAGCAGCAATTTCGCGTGGTCGGGAGCACAGCTCATACCGGTTTATATAAGAAGAAATGTCAAACTCGCGGAAGCGCCCAGCTACGGCAAGACCATATTTGAATACGAGCCCGAATGCAACGGCGCACAGGATTATAAACAGGTCGCCGATTTCCTCATCGGCACTGTTTGCCCGCCCAGCGCATGCCATCCTGAAGCTTCAGCAGAATGACTTTCTAAACAGTATCCGCAGCGAAAAGAAATGTAAAATCAGCGCAATAAAAAAGGCTGCCTTGTGGATGAATTTTTTAAAGCAGCCTCTACAAAATTTCAAATTATTAACTTGTCGAGAATAAAATTAGTGCTTAACACGCATTTTGTCAAGCACTAATTTCCATTAACAGTTAATTTCTATCGCAAGTTACTTCGAATCTATGATGCTTGCCTTTGTGATCTTGTCTTTGGCGTCCGTCTTGAGCTGCTCTAAATATTTCTGCGAAGCACTGGATCTCTCCTTCTGCTCAAGCACGTTGCGGATCATCTGCTTTACAGTTTCAAACGGTATTACACTGCTCGAAAGCTTACCTTCATGGCGTGCTATTTCGAAACCATCCTGAACCTTGATCGGGCCGATCACCTGGCCTTCTGATGCAGATTCAAGAGCTTTTGCGAATTCATCGCCATACTGCGATATAACGCCTATTTGTGGAAGTTGTTTCACAGAACCGCTGTACGTTGCATCAGGTGCGATCGAGAATTTTCTCGCAAGCTCGCCGATATCGCCTCCGGCCTTTATTTTTGTCAGCAGGTCATTTGCTTCGGCCTGGGTCTTTACTTTTATATGCGTAAAGCTGAAGCGGTTAGGTTCGCTGAGCGTCGGGTCGCTGTTCTTATTCTTTTCATAATATTCCTGCACCTGTGCGGGTGTAACATTTACATCTGCTGCCTTTTGCATCGCAAGCTGGGCGAATATCTGCTTGGCCATCAATTCGGACTGGAGCTTTGCCTTGGGATCGTTCGTAAGGCCTTTCTTTTGGGCATCAGCGTAAAGCAGTTGAAGATCGAGCCACTGGTTGCTAATTGCTTTGAGAGCTTCGGTTGTCGGTGTCGAAACAAAATATTCAGCCTCTGCCAGCGTGAGTTTAAGATCGCCATAAGATACCAGGACCGTGTTGGGGTCCATTTTGGTGACATTGGGGTCAACTGTTCCTTCCCTTTGTCCGGGCATTGGATACCGGTTCGGTTGACCATAGGACTGCATCGCGATAGCGAAAACACACACCAATGCAAACAGTAAACAACTACGCTTCATTATTTTCTCCTTAAAATATATTAGTGATACACTTAGCTATAATATAACGCTACTGACATTTTCAGGCAAGTGGCTTCTGCAAAGCAGATATTCAACGTTCAATCCACTCTTGCCAACTTCCCCCCAAATGGTTAATCTAGTCGGCTTACAATATATTAAAGGATAGATTTATGACTGCTAAAAGCGACATGATAAAAGAAGGTTTCACCCGTACACCCCATCGCGCCCTCCTCCGTGCCACCGGCGCAGTTAAAGACGAAGACTTCGGCAAACCTTTTATCGGCATCGCCAACAGCTATACGGATGTCGTACCAGGCCATGCCCACCTCAATAAAGTAGCTCAGGTGATAAAAAAAGCCATCCGTGCCGCCGGGGGAGTACCCTTTGAATTCAACACTATCGCCGTTTGCGACGGTATTGCCATGGGCCACACCGGCATGAAATACTCACTTGCCTCCCGCGAGATTATCGCCGACGCCGTCGAAACCATGTGCCGCGCCCATTGCTTTGATGGCCTTGTCTGCATTCCGAATTGCGACAAGATCGTCCCAGGCATGCTCATGGCTTCAGTCCGCCTTAATATCCCGACAATTTTCGTTTCCGGTGGCCCAATGGCAGCCGGCCACGACCCTGATGGCAACACCTGCGATCTCATCACTATTTTTGAAGGTGTCGCCGCATATAAAATGGGAAAGATCGACGACCAGCGCTTAAAAGCTCTCGAATGCGCGGGCTGTCCCACTGTCGGCTCATGCTCCGGCATGTTCACCGCAAATTCCATGAACTGCCTCTGCGAAGCTATCGGCATGGCCCTGCCCGGTAACGGCACTATCCTCTCCGTAAGCTCCGAAAGGCAGAAGCTTTATAAGCAGGCCGGCCGCCAGATAATTAAGCTCGTCAAAAAGGATATCAAGCCCCTCGACATCCTTAACCAGAAGTCCTTTGATAACGCCCTCATCCTGGATATGGCGATGGGCGGCTCGACAAATACAGTCCTCCACACTCTCGCCGTCGCCAACGAGGCAGGCATAAAGTATGATCTCGAGCGAATCAATTCCATCGCCCAGAAATGCCCCAATATCTGCAAAGTTGCCCCCTCGCGACCCGAAGTCCACATGGAAGACGTCCACAACGCCGGCGGCATCTCCGCTATTCTTAATGAGATCAGTAAGATTCCCAGTCTCCTCAACCTTCGCACCATGACCGTTACCGGCAAAACTCTCGGCTTCAACATTAAGAACGCCAAAATTGCCAATTTTGACGTCATCCACCCACTCGATAAACCATTCTCCGCTAAGGGCGGCTTGTCCATATTAAAAGGAAACCTTGCCCCCAACGGAGCAGTCGTGAAATCTGCAGGCGTTGCCCCCAAAATGCTCACGCACACCGGCCCAGCCGTTATTTTTGAATCCCAGGAAGACGCCTGCGACGGCATTCTCGCCGGCAAAGTTAAAGCCGGAGATGTTGTTATCATCCGCAACGAAGGCCCCAAAGGCGGCCCCGGCATGCAGGAAATGCTCAGCCCCACAAGCTACATAATGGGCGCAGGCCTCGGCGAATCCGTCGCCCTAATTACAGATGGCCGCTTCAGCGGCGGCACCCGCGGCGCATGCATAGGCCACGTCAGCCCCGAAGCCGCCACCGGCGGCCCCATCGGCCTGATAAAAGAAGGCGACACCATCGAGATCGACATCCCCAACAATAAGTTGAATGTCAAACTCTCCGACGCCGAACTAGCCCAGCGCAAAGCCACTTGGAAAGCCCCCGCCCCGCGCATTACTAAAGGCTACCTAGCCAAATACGCGAGCATGGCCCAAAGCGCCGACACCGGCGCTATTTTGAAATGGTAAATATAGGAGAGTCGATGCGAGAGACACACATCTACAAATATTATGCTTTTGGTTACAATTATTATATCCTGAAAAATATTGGGCTGTCGAATACTGCCAAATCTGACGGTCACAGTAAATTGCAAGAGTTTCTCAATACGTTAAAGGAATTGGATTTAAAGGTAAGCACTCAAGCTGCAAAAGAATTATATGAAATCTTTGAGAGCATAAAAAAACTTCCGGAAGAATCCCAAATTTCTGAGGATGTCGCAAAGAGAGTGCAAGCAATTGTAGACAGAGTAGATTCGACGCTAGATGCCGAACTACAACTCAGGAGCGCATATATTGTTACTGATAAAAGATATGCAATAGAAAACTTACTAAACAAACCAGAAGCCTTATTTGGTAAAAGTATTTTTGAATATTTACCAAAGCTTTGTCAATTTGATTTTACAGAAGCTTGCAGGTGTATCGCTTATGAGAACGCTACCGCGGCCGCATTTCATATAATGCGGGCAATCGAAGGAACTCTTAGGTTTTACTATAATGCTCTAACCAAGCGAAACAAATTGCATGCTCATCAACAAATGTGGTCTAACATTATTACTGCTCTGCGGAATAAAAAGAAACCTTCTATTCCTAAACCAATGTTGGATGCATTAGACCATATTCGTGCAAATTTTCGAAATCCAACACAACATCCTGAAATGCGATATAACATTGATGAAGCACAAGACCTTCTGGCCATTGGTATTGATGCTGTAAGCCGAATTGTAAATGATATGAAGCAAAAAGGGTTAATAAAAAAAAGTCCTCTGATGCAAATAATATCTGAAATTACAGCACGGCAGGGTGGCACGGTCTAACGCAGCCAGACCGTGTTTTTGAATATCAATAATCCTTAATCAATAATCAATTTCTCTGAGCCCCTGTAAGGGGCGCAAGCTCTGTAGCCAGGGGTGGCAACCCCTGGTAAAAATTCACCCCACTCCCCGAGCCCGCGTAGCGGGCGACACTTTCACGACCAAACATACCGCGGATCAAATTCAACCCCGTGCCTTTTTAAAAATCCCACAAATTCCTCATCAAAACCAATCTTGCGATGATGTTCCTCCTGCCCCTCGATGTATTTTGCCACAATCTCCATCTGCGACCTGCTCACCGTGAATGCCGCATACCCATCCTGCCATCCAAACACACGCTTCGGAAATTCATCATGCACAAATCTCGACGAATTGGCTTTTATGTTCCTGACCATTTCAGAAAGCGTCTTATCCGCACCCATTGCCATCAGGACATGCACATGATCTTCCGTACAATTTATCGCAATGACTTTACAATCATGATTGCCTAAAACCGACGACATATATTTCAACAGCCTTTCCCTGATTCCTTCATCGATCATGGGCCGTCGTTCTTTTGTGCCGAATATAACATGGTAGATCAAATTAGTATGTGTTTGCGGCATAGTTCCGCCCCTTACAGGGGCTCTCCCTGGTTTTCATCTTGTCCGCGGGTTCCCACCCGCGGCTACAGAGCTTGCGCCCTCTACAAGGGCTTTAATACTATCGCGTCAAATCAGAGCTGCCATTCCCAAAATGATTTTCGCGGCATTTACTAGTAATAACATAAGCTAATTTGCCCACCATGATTCAGTCCGAGCCCAAAACGTAAGCGCTGTGCCTTCTTAATAAAAAATCACGCCATGAGTTTGGCAGCGGCCCGGCGGGATTTTTTGACGATGCTTTTGGGCAGAGGTTGTTTGGGCCCCATTGAGGCCATGCCGATGAAGATGGTTGCGACGGTTTTTGCGCCAACTAGTTTTGTTATGCTCTTGAGTGCGCGAATCGCGCCTGTGAGGATGCGGCCCATGAATGCGGGCATGGCATTTGCGGTGACGAGGACTGCTTTTTTATTTTTGCGGCTCTGCGGGCGGCGCTTGGGTGCGGCCATTCCCCAGGGCCAGTAGGAGTAACACACGAATCGTTCCATGAACTTCCTGAAGATGGCGGTGAGATTGAAGAAGTTGACGGGTGCTGCGAGGATAAGGCCATCGGCGTTATCGATCTTTGTGAATATCTCTTCCATGTCGTCTTTGTGAATGCACGGGCAGCGGTCAGGGCCGGGGGACTGGGTGCACTTGCGGCAGTTGATGCAATATTCTATGTGCTTATCCATCAGATGTATCTTCTCTGTTTCTGCGCCCAGATCTCGTGCGGCACAGAGTATTTCATCGACAGCGGAATCGACCGAGCCGTGTTTGCGATAAGAACCTACAATTGCGACGATCTTTTTTGACATTTTACACCCTGCCGTTGTTGAGGAGAGTCATTACTTCATTTCGGCTTCTTGGGTCGGATTTGAATATCCCCCTGATGGCGGAGGTTACCATTACGGAGCCGGGTTTTTTTACGCCTCGGATCGTCATGCAGCTGTGGGAGGCCTCTATCACGACAGCTACGCCGAGGGGCTTGATTGTTCCCATCAGTGAATCCGCGATCTGGGAAGTGAGGCGTTCCTGCAGCTGGAGTCTGTGGGCAAAGCAATCGACGATTCGCGCGAGTTTGCTTACGCCCAAAACGGAACCTGCCGGCAAGTATGCGACATGAGCTTTGCCGATAAACGGCATGAGGTGGTGTTCGCACATGCTGAAGAATGGAATATCGCGGAGCAGGACGATCTCGTCGTAATTTTCGGTGAAGGCGCTTTCCAGATGGCGGTCGGGGTTATCGGCCATGCCTGCAAGCAGTTCGGAATACATTCGTGCTACCCGGTCGGGGGTATCGATAAGGCCTTCGCGCGTGGGGTCTTCTCCGACTGCCAGGAGCAGCTCGGTGACGGCACGTTTGATTCGGTCGTGGTCAACGGGGAGTTTATTTTCGTTATTGTTCATTGGTCAAATTCCAAAACAGAAAACAAATTATTTTTTACAGAGGCTTCTTACATAAGCGGTCAGGAGTCGCACGCCGTAGCCGGAGGAGCCGATGGCGGAAAAGCTTTTTGGGCTTTCAAAGAGATCGACACCGGCCATGTCGATGTGCGCCCAGGGAATTTCACCGGCGAACTGTCCCAGGAATGCCGCAGCATTTGATGCGCCGCCCCAGCGTGAGCCTGTATTTTTGAGATCGGCGATTTTGCTCTTCATTTCATCAAGGTATTCATCGGAGCTTGGCAGGTGCCAGACGGCTTCGCCGGAAACTTTTGCGGCATCCTGGAGCTGTTTGATGAACTCATCGTTATTGCTCATGAGGCCTGCTTTGTAGCGGCCCAGTGCGACCATGCATGCGCCGGTGAGCGTTGCGATATCAACGATTGCGTCAACTTTCTTTTCCGCGGCCAGTGCTATGGCATCGCAGAGGATCATTCGGCCTTCGGCATCGGTGTTCTGGATCTCGACGGTTTTGCCGTTATAGGTTTTAACTATATCGCCTGGCCTGAAGGATGTTGAACTTGGCAAATTCTCGGCGGATGGGATAAGTCCGATGACATTGATTGGCAAATCAAGCTGTGCGATCGCGCGGAGAGTCGCCATTACCGCAACGCCCCCGGATTTATCGAGCTTCATATCTTCCATGCCCTGTGATGGTTTGATGGAGATGCCGCCGGAATCGAATGTTATCGCCTTGCCCACGAGTGCGACGGTTTTGGCGTTTTTCGCTCCGCCTTTGTACTCAAGTATTATCAGGCGAGGTTTGCTCGCGGAACCTGAGCCGACAGCGAGTATGCCGCCAAAGCCCTTCTTGGCTAGGGCCTTTTCGTCGAGGATTGTGCATTTGATCTTGTTTTCGCCGGCCATTTTCTTTGCGATGCCTGCCAGTACTGGCGGGTTGACCACATTACCAGGCTGGTTAGCGAGCGTGCGGCCCCAGTTCTGGGCAGAGCCGATAACCGAGCCGATCTTAGAGCCTGCCGCGAACTGCTTTGCATCTTTTGCAGGTTCGATTAAGAGAGCCGCAAACTTTTTGGCTTCTTTTGCGCCTTCGGCGGGCTTGGAGAAATACTGGTCCCATTTGTATGCGCCGAAGTGAAGGCCTTCGGTGAGGGTCTGGCCCAGCAGATGGGCGTCAAATTTGCTATCGATGCACCATGTCAGGTCAATTGCGATTTTCTGCGCGGCTACGCCTACAGATTCTTTTGAGCATACGGCAGCGGCTTTGCGGAGCGTTTCCATGTCGATCTTTTTTTCATCGCCCAGGCCCACCAGCAGGATACGTTCAGAAGGCATTGAGCCGTTTGCATAGAGCATCGCGGTCGAGTTGGCTTTCGCCTTGAAATCACCCAGGGCCAGGAGTTTGGCTATTTGTCCGCCAAGGGCTTTATCAACTTGCCCAAGCAGCCCTGCGGGTTTTTTTGTTTCGGCCGTTATGCCCAGTGCTATTAGTTCGAATTTATCCCTGAGCAGGTTTGCCCGGCCGGTGCGTACATCAATTTTGATCAATTCCATTTGGTTCCCCTTATTTTTTAACATTGCGCTGCTGGGCGCGGTACTTAAGATAAGTTTCAATGAAACCTTCAATTTCGCCATCAAGAACGGCGGTTACGTTTCCGGTTTGGAAATCAGTGCGGTGGTCTTTGACCATCTGGTACGGCTGGAGGACGTAGGAGCGGATCTGGTTGCCCCAAGCGATCTGGCCCTTGACGGAATATAGTTTGGCGATTTCAGCATCGCGTTTCTGCTGTTCGATCATATAGAGCTTTGCCTTGAGCATTTTCATCGCGGCCGCGCGGTTCTTATGCTGGCTGCGTTCGTTCTGGCAAGCTGCTACGATGCCGGTGGGTATATGTGTGAGGCGAACGGCGGAGGAGGTTTTGTTGACATGCTGGCCGCCTGCGCCGCTTGCCCGATAGAAATCTATGCGGAGGTCTTCTTCGCGGATCTCGATAGCCACATCTTCTTCGAATTCGGGCATTACGTCGACCGCGGCAAAGCTTGTATGCCTGCGAGCGTTTGAGTCGAACGGGCTTATGCGTACCAGTCGGTGTACGCCGGTTTCGCACGAGAGCTTGCCGAAAGCGAATGCGCCCGATACGCGCAGCGTGACCGATCGCAGGCCCGCTTCTTCGCCGGGCAGGAGATCGAGTTCTTCAAAGGTATATCCCGCCAGTTCGAAGTAGCGGCAGTACATTCGCAGCAGCATTGAGGCCCAGTCGCAGCTTTCAGTACCGCCTGCGCCGGCATGGATCGAAAAAAAGCAGCTTCGCATGTCGTCCGGGCCGGAGAGCAGGCCGGAAAGTTCGATTTGGTCACATCGTTTCTGAAGAGTGGCAAGATCGTTTTCGATATTGGCCAGTACCTGTTCGTCATTTTCCATCTCGGCCAGTTCGAACAGTTCTCCGATATCCTTGAGCGTGTTGATAGCTTCGTTTGCGGGATCAATAACCGATTTGAGAGCGCTTAATTGGGAAACTACCTCGCGTGCTTTTTCGGAGTTATCCCAGAAATTCGGTGCGGCCATCAGCGATTCGAGTTCAGCGCGGCGGGATTGTTTTGTGGGTAAGTCAAAGCCAGTCCCGGAACTGTGCGATCCGGGCCTTGAGGTCATCAATTGTCTGTTTAAGCTGCGTTGTTTCCATTAAAAATCCAATAATAGGTATAAACTTCGAGAATTTAATCAAAAATCAAGATATACCAGAATCTGGGCTGTTACGCAATGAACCGTTGCGATTTTTGTAAAAAGCCGGTTGAAATGGTACATTTTTGTATGTATACTATGAACTCATTACATTTTTGTAAAATAAGGATTGCTATGAGGCCTAGTTTTGATAAAGAAGTAGAATTTTTAAGCGAGCTGGCCAAGGTTTTTTCCGGAACTTTGGATTTGCAGGCGTCGCTCGAAGCGGTATTGCAATTGCTCGAGAGCAACCTTGGGTTGCGGCGCGGTACGATAACCCTTTTCGACGCTGAGACCGAAACGATCAGCATAAAAGTTGCCCATGGCCTTAGCGAGCAATCCAAGAAGCTTGGCATTTACAAGGTAGGCGAAGGGATAACCGGGATGGTAGTTGAGACCGGCAAGGAAGTGGTAGTGCCCGACATACACAAGGATCCCCGGTTCTTGCATCGCACGGGTGCGCGCGGAAGTGCGGGTAAGCCGGTATCTTTTTTTTGTGTGCCGATAAAACTGGAGAACAAATCCATCGGGGCCTTGAGCGTCGATAGCGACAAACCCATGGAAGGCACACCCGAGGATAGAGTGAGACTGCTCAATGTCGTCGCGACAATGGTGGCTCAGGCTGTGAAGCTTAACCGGCTTGTGGAGCTTGAAAGGCGCGACCTTCGCAACGAGAACCTCAGACTCAAACAGGAACTCAAGAGCCGTTTCAATATCAACAACATGATCGGATCGAGCAACGCGATACAGGAGATATACCGGCTCATCGAGCAGGTCGCCCAGAGCAATACTACCGTGCTTATACGCGGCGAAAGCGGTACCGGCAAGGATCTTGTCGCGCACGCGATTCATTATAATAGCTTGCGCGCGGAGAAGCCCTTTGTAAAAGTAAACTGCACCGCTTTGCCTGAGACTTTGCTAGAATCGGAATTGTTCGGCCATGAAAAGGGCGCGTTTACAGGTGCGATAGAACGCAAAACGGGGAGGTTTGAATGGGCGCATGGCGGAACGATATTCCTGGACGAAATAGGGGATTTCTCACTCAATTTGCAGGTCAAGCTTTTGCGAGTTATTCAGTCGAAGGAATTCGAACGCGTCGGCGGTCGCGAGACAGTCAAATCGAATTGCCGTATCATCGTCGCCACGAATAAAAATCTCGAAGAGGCTATCAAGACCGGTGTCTTCCGCGAGGATTTGTATTACCGCATAAATGTGTTCCCGATTTTTCTGCCTCCCCTGCGCGAACGCAAGGATGATATCATGCTCCTCGCTGATCATTTCCTGGAAAAATTCGCAAAGGAAAATGGCAAGCGCATTACGCGAATATCCACTCCGGCCATAGAGATGCTTACGAGTTATCACTGGCCTGGTAATGTTCGTGAACTTGAGAACTGTGTCGAGCGATCCGTATTGCTGTGCAATGAAGATGTAATAAGGTCTGAGCATCTTCCCCCATCGCTGCAGATGAGCAAAAAAACCCAGAGCGAATTTGTCGGCAAGATGAGCCTTACGCAGATAATCGAAAATAAAGAGCGCGAAATAATCATCGAAACGCTCAAGAAGGTCGGCGGTTCGCAGCGAAGGTGCGCAAAGGAACTGAGCGTTACAGAACGCATACTCGGCTATAAGATCAAGAAGTACAACATCCAGGCCAAGTATTTATGATTTTCAGCGGCTAATTTATAAAACAAAAATGTATAAATCCTGCTTTAAACTACAGGATTGTAATGACATGTAATCAAAGTACATTTATGTAGAACGATACAAGTCTTGGTTTTTGCTATACTTATATAAATTCATCAGCTTTTCCATCTCTGGCACAGTAATTGCGATTAACTCCTTTCGAGAATGAATCGTTTTTAAAGGGAGTTAATTATGTTCTCGAAAGTGTGTATGGCAGCTTGTGCGATTTTCGCAAGTCTGAGCTATGTAAGTGCAGACGAGCAGAAACAGCCGCTGGGTGTTGGTCTTTCGGCGGATTATTTTACAAAGTATGTTTGGCGCGGCCAGCTTTTGAATGACGAGAGCGTATTCCAGCCAAGCGTCTATTTGAGCAAGTATGGCTTCACCGGCGGAGTGTGGGGCAACCTTGATATGACTAGCAGCAATGGTGATAGCGGCACCTTCACCGAGTTCGATACATCTCTGGATTATACCGCGGCGGTGCCCGGGACGGACTGGCTTAGTTTTTCTCTCGGCGGTATTTACTACGATTTCCCCAATACCGATTTTGAAGATACAACTGAAGTTTACGGCGGGCTGACATTGACCAAAATGCCGCTGACGCCTTCGGTAAAGATATACCGGGACGTTGATGAGATAGAGGGCACTTATACGCAGTTCGGCATCGGGCATACATTTGAGAAGATCAAGAAGTGGTCTGATACTTGTTACTGCGATTTCTTATTGGGCGCAAGCGTCGGTTATGGCACCCAAGCATACAACAAGGGTTATGCCTTAAGTAACAGCGCGGGTTTCAATGATCTTACGCTTACAGCCGGTCTGCCTTTATGCATCGGGTCATGGACAGTAAAGCCAAGCGTAAACTACGCGATGATGCTTGACAGCGAAATTCGAGAGAATACAGCCCAAAGTGACAATTTCTGGGCGGGTGTTGGAATTTCAACAAGTTTTTAAAGTCTGAACAAATTTAAAGAAAATTAAAATATGAGCATGGTTGTAATAGTTTTGGTTTTGATGTTCGCAGCTGCGGCGAGTTTACGGTTAATCCGTTTTTCGGCCTTGGAGCGTTACTTCGACTACTACAACAATCGCCGGCCGCATCGTATGCTTGACTATAAGACACCCGCGGAGGTATACTTTGGCGATATGAAGTCCGCTGCGTCCTGCTTGTCTGCGGCGGCCATATTGCGATCAGCGTGCGTGGTCGCCCATTCTCATGCGTCCGCCGGTCCGAGCAAGACGCAATTATGTGCGACTCAACTGAACAGGGGTAAAGCGTTACAGCCACTATCTTATGCAACCGAAATGTTGGTAGAAAATGGGTGGGGGTGTAGATGCTTATGTTCTCGAAAGTTTCTGTGGCAGTGGTCGGCTTGATGTTTGCTGGCGTTAATTTTGTTAATGCCCAGCAGCAGAAAGAGCCGCTGGGGGTATTCATTTCGGAGGATTATTTTACGAAATACGTTGGGCGCGGCCTGCTAATCAATGATGAGAGCATTTTTCGCCCCAGCGTATTTTTAAGCAAATACGGTTTTACCGCCGGCGTATTGGGAGATATGGACATGACAAACAGCAACGACCACAGCGGCACGTTTACCGAGTGGGACACATCGCTGTACTACACGGCCCAGGTGCCCGGAACGGACTGGCTTAGTTTTTCTCTCGGCGGTATTTACTATGATTTCCCCAATTTCAAATTTGAAGATATAACTGAAGTTTTCGGCTGGCTGACATTGACCAAAATGCCGCTGACGCCTTCGGTAAGGATATACCGGGACGTTGATGATATACAGGGCACTTATGCGCAGTTCGGCATCGGGCATACATTTGAGAAGATCAAGAAGTGGTCTGATACTTGTTACTGCGGTTTCTTATTGGGCGCAAGCATCGCTTACGGCTCAGAAGCATACAACAAGGGTTATTCCTTGAGCGACAGCGCGGGTTTCAATGATCTTACGCTTACAGCCGGTCTGCCTTTAACCATCGGGTCATGGGTAGTAAGGCCAAGCGTAAACTACGCGATGATGCTCGACAGCGAAATTCGAGAGAATACGGTCCATAGCGACAATTTCTGGGCTGGCATTGGAATTTCAACAAGTTTTTAAAGATTGATTATTTAAGGAAAATTAAAGTATGAGAATGGTTGTAACAGTTTTGGTTTTGATGTTCGCAGCTGCGGCGACTTTCGCAGATGAATCGCCGGTGGTGATTGAGGCAATTGCGCCCGCTGTAACCCCAACACCTGCGACGATCGATACCGGCGACACAGCGTGGGTCTTGATCTCGGCAGCTCTTGTCATGCTGATGACGCCGGGCTTGGCGTTTTTCTACGGCGGACTTGTGCGCCGCAAAAATTATCTTAACATACTCATGCAATGCTTTATCATTCTGGCAGTCATGAGCATACAATGGGTGCTGTTCGGGTATAGTCTTTCGTTTGCACCAAATACATCATCTATCGGCGGCTTTATCGGGTCGCTTGACTGGATAGGGCTAAAGAATGTCGGCCCCGCGCCATTCTCGGCTTACTCGGCCACCATACCGCACCAGGCTTTCATGATATTTCAGGGAATGTTCGCTGTGATCACGCCCGCTCTTATAATAGGGGCCTTCGCCGAGAGGATGAAGTTCTCGGCTTTCCTGGTGTTCGTAATCTTATGGGCCACGCTTGTTTATGATCCTCTGGCGCATTGGGTTTGGGGTATAGGTGGATTTTTGCGGGATCTTGGCGCACTGGATTTTGCAGGCGGAACAGTTGTGCACGTCAATGCCGGCATAGCCGCCCTGGTCACGGCGATAGTCCTGGGCAAGCGCAGGGCATATAACAGTCATCCCACACCGCCCCACAGTCTGCCTTTTAGCGTCCTTGGTGCGGCACTGCTGTGGTTCGGCTGGTTCGGGTTTAATGCCGGAAGTGCCCTTTCGGCCAACGGCCTTGCCGCCAGCGCCTTTGTCGTGACAAACGTCGCTGCCGCAGCTGCCGCGCTTACATGGGCATTTATTGACTGGAAAGTAAACGGCGCGCCGACTATGCTTGGCACAATATCCGGCGCAGTTGCCGGGCTTGTCGCGATTACCCCAGCTGCGGGATTTGTAAGCGTCATACCGGCGATAATAATTGGCATCGTAGTTAGCCTAATATGTTTTTCCGCTGTGAGCTTTGTGAAAATAAAGCTTGGCTACGACGACTCGCTCGACGCCTTCGGCATACACGGTATAGGTGGTATATGGGGCGCGATAGCGACAGGCCTTTTCGCCAGCACCGCGGTAAACTCAGCCGGAAACAATGGGCTGTTTTACGGCAACGCCAAACTGCTCGGCATTCAGCTCGCCGCTGTCGGCATCACTATCGCGTATTCGCTGATAATGAGCTTTGTTCTGATAAAGATCGTGGATAAGATTATGGGTGTCCGCGTCAGTGCTAAGGATGAGGCGATGGGCCTTGACCTTACCCAGCACAACGAACGCGCGTACACGATGCTTGAGTAATAATGATAACCCTGTGAATTAAAATGACTTATCATCCTGAGCTTTGCGAAGGACCTTTCAAAAAAACTGTCGCGCAGCGACTCAAAAACATAAAGGCAAACAATATGAAACTAGTGATCGCTATTATTCAGCCGCACAGGCTTGAGTATGTTAAGGAAGAATTGTACAAAGCCGATGTCAACCTCATTACCGTAAGCGAAGTCCTCGGCCACGGCAGGCAAAAGGGCGTTACCGAGGTTTACAGGGGCTTTAAGGAAACCGGCAACCTCCTGCGGAAGATACGCGTTGAGATCGCCATTAATGATGATTATCTAAAGCAGACCGTCGATGCGATAACCAGGGGCGCAAAAACCGGCGAAACCGGCGACGGCAAAATTTTCGTCATGAATTTGGAAGAATGTTACCGAATCCGCACCGGCGAAACAGGCTCAACCGCGATCGGGTGATTACTCTACCCGAACCGAATATTGATTTGAGAAGCCCGGTACTAACCCGGGCTTTTTTGTTTTTTTGCGCGCAAGTTTGGGAAAGGGGTAGGAAAAAAGTTAAAAGTTTAAAATTTAAAGTTCAAAATTGAGGGAAATGGCGGTT
>Ga0208789_1001290_pt1 | contig 14920 bp, 11 predicted proteins | sample Methanotroph_Enr_FD_187368 | JGI IMG/M metagenome (GOLD analysis project Ga0208789, IMG submission 187368) | Enriched soil microbial communities from Old Woman Creek wetland in Ohio, USA - Methanotroph_Enrichment_5 (SPAdes) (version 2) | ecosystem: Environmental > Terrestrial > Soil > Wetlands...
AAAACGATTTTAAGTTTTGGAAAACAAAAAAAAAAAACAGTCTGCACTTTACGAAAAGGCCGGGATTTCACCCCCTGAAATTACCAGCGCCGCTTCGGTTGAAAACATACAGCAATATAGAAAAATACAGCCTTCGTCAAAAGAGTTGGTCGACGGCATTTTAGCAGGTAATATTACGGCTTTGAGTCGCGCCATAACTTTGGTCGAAAGTACAAATAGCAACCATTTGGCGAAAGCCAATGAAGTAATTAATGCGTGTTTGCCTCACGCCAATAAATCAGTTCGAATAGGAATTACGGGTGTCCCAGGTGTTGGAAAAAGTACGTTCATTGAAGCTTTTGGAAAATATTTAACCGGTTTAGGAAAAAAAGTGGCCGTTTTGGCCGTTGATCCCAGCAGTACGATTTCACACGGAAGTATTTTGGGCGACAAAACCCGCATGGAAGAATTGGTTAAAGACAAAAATGCCTATATCCGACCTTCCGCTTCGGGAGAAACTTTAGGTGGTGTGGCCCGTAAAACAAGAGAAACCATAATACTTTGTGAAGCTTGTGGCTATGACACGATAATTATAGAAACTGTTGGTGTTGGACAAAGTGAAACCGCCGTTCACAGTATGGTGGACTTTTTTCTATTATTGAAAATTTCCGGTACCGGTGACGAATTACAAGGTATCAAACGCGGAATTATGGAAATGGCCGATGCCATTGTCATCAATAAGGCCGATGGCGACAACATCAAAAAATCTCAATTTGCCAAAATGGCGTTTAATCGTGCGTTGCATCTTTTTCCTGCCAAGAAATCCGGATGGATTCCCACAACATCAACCTGCAGTGCCATTACACACGAAGGAATTCCTGAAGTTTGGGAAACTATCGAAAAGTTTTTGGGACTTACCAAAGGGAATCACTATTTCTTTGAAAAGAGAAAAGAACAAAATCAATATTGGATGCTTGAAACCATTGACGAGCAATTGAAATTGAATTTTTACAATCATCCAGAAATTCAAAAATTATTGGACTCAAATAAAAAAGCGGTGCAAAACGATGAAATTTCACCTTTTGCAGCCGCTCAATTATTATTGGAAAAGTATTTTAAGAGTTAATAAAAACCTCTATAAACTTACTCTTTTCTTGTATCAATAACTTTGGAATTGGGCCTAAATGGATCAAAAGAAATTATTTTAATAGAGCAACTTGTACAATCGCATTTTGGATATTTCATTGCATAAAAATATATCTTTATTTTTGGGCTTGTCAAATAAAATTTCGATAGTCTAAATAGTTTAACATTCTAATTTTTAGGGCTATTTATCCCTTTGCCACTAGTTGTTAACATAGATAAAACATACTCTTTTCCATCTATTTTAATTTTTATTTTTTGGTGAATTTCTAAAATTTGAATTTCTTTTCCTTTTTTAGTAGCATTAATTACCTCATATTTTTGATCTTCTGCTTTAAAAATAACTGGTTCAACTGGTATATTTAGATTAAGTGCTTTACAAATCTCATTTAATACATTTTTATCTAAAGTGAATTCCTTTTCGTTTCATTAGTAATTCTTTCTATCTTGGAATCTGCTTTACTCATTTTTACACTCACACCATTCAGTTCTTTTTTTGTTGAGTCTTGTGGGTTTTAGAATATAACTCTTTTATATAATTACTGGCAGTTTCGCAAGTTGCAGAAAAAATATGCTCAAAAGCGATAGTTCCATAACCTTCAATATATGTATAACAAAAATTTGAATTTGAAAATATTTTACCCGTATTAATTTTACCTGTTGTTGAAACAGTATATTTAACAGAATTTATATTTGTTTGTTCAATTGAAGTTAATTTTTCATCTTTAATAAAAACAATTGTACCAGTTGAGTTTGGATTAAAAGCAATTGGTCCTTCGCTTGGGCCATAATCTTGAGGTGGGCGATCCATTGGCAATAATCTATAACAAAATCCCCCACAATTACCTGCAATACCTATTACTGCGCAAGGAGAGTTACATCCTAATGTATAATTAGGTATTGAATCTTGTGGAATATCGATGCCAAATATTATCGAAGGTATACCATATAATTTTCCCTTATCATCTTGTTTTATTTTATATACTAAAGCAATTTGGCTTGGTATTATAGCTGATGACGTATTTGATTTTATGCTTATAGCTACATTCTCGACAAATGTTACATTATCATTCTCGTTAAAGGGTCTATTTACATCTAAGAGGAAAAATTTTAAATCACAACATTTAGTCTCGTGACTTGGTGCATAATCTGTAAATTCACTATTACAACAAGGACAAGTCCAAGTCTTATTTCCCGCAGTTAACCCATCGGCTGTGCTATTTTTCCCTGAATCGGCTTTACTCATTTTAACGCTTACTGCATTCAGTCCTTTGTTTTCTGAAATACCAGCTTTAACACTCTCGTCATTCTTTTTTAAACCGTTTTCTTGAATTCCTTTTCGTTGGGTTTCATCTGAAGTAGTTTTTAATTCCGTTTTACTTCCACCTTTTACAGTTCCGTCCCAACCTTTTCGCAAGTTGACTAATGTTTCTGCAATCGCTTTTACATCAGCTTCATTCGCTACATTTTCAACTTTATTGCCTTTTATGGAGCCATCCCAACCTTTACGTATGTTGACTAATGTTTCTGCAATAGTTTTTACATCAGCTTCCTTAGTTGCATTTTCAATTTTATTTCCTTTTATGGAACCATCCCAACCTTTTCGCGCCAAATTGACCAATGTTTCTGCAATAGCTTTTACATCAGCTTCATTAGCTAAGTTTTCAATTTTGTTGCCTTTTATTGAACCATCCCAACCTTTTCGAAAGTTGACTACTATTTCGGCAATTTGTTTGACTTCTGCTTCATTAATAACATTTTCAACGTCACTCTTTTTTACACCTTGTTCTTTAATTGCTATTTTTTGGGTTTCATCTAAAACAGTTTCAACGTCATTCTTTGGCAAACCACCTTCTGTAATTCCTTTTCGCTGGGTTTCATTGGCTGCATTTTTAACGTCATTCTTTTTTAAACCATTTTCATTTATTCCTTTTTCGGCTATATTTTTCCCTTTAACACTGCCATCCCAACCTTTTCGTTGGGTTTCATTTGAAGTAGTTCCAACGTCACTCTTTTTTAAACCGTTTTCTTTTATTCCTTTTCGTTGGGTTTCATTTGGAGTAGTTTCAAAGTCATTCTTTTTTAAACCGTTTTCAGTAATTCCTTTTTCGGCTATATTTTTCCCTTTAATACTCCCGTCCCAGCCTTTTCGCTGGGTTTCATTGCTGGTATTTTCAACTGATTTATTCCCTTTTATGGTTCCGTCCCAGCCTTTTCTAAAGCTATAAATTATCCCAATACCAAAACTCATATAATTTTCTGGTCCTTTGGTATTTGTCATTACTTTTGGTGCAGTCGAAATGTTTTTTTGAAATTGGTCGGGAGAAATAGGCGGTGCTAAGTTTACGTTAGTTAAATCTATATAACCTGTTGTAAATTCCTTTTGCCCAGTCTGCATCAAATATTGTGCATTGGCAGTTAGCGCAATATTTTCGTTAATCCAATAATCAAAACTGATACTTGGTTTTAAACTAATCGTATTTGTTTTATAGTCTTGAGGAGCTGTATAACTGGCAATATTTTTTGGAGGCGTGCTTTTATCAATCACAGAAAATTCTGGTGCTTTGTTTATGGTTAATCCTCCTTTTAATGCGAGTGTAAAAGTTAGTTTGTTGTGAAAAGGAGTATGTCTTCCCGACTCTTTATTTTGAGAAGGACTCAAGGTTACCGTATATTGTGGGCCAAGCATAAAGTAGGTGCTGGTCCAGTCGTTTTTAGTGTTTGTAGTAGTCAAAAAATCTAAATTTTGTAATGGAGCTGCATAAGCATCAAAATCGAAATTTGGTTTGGTATTGAACGTTCCCGCATCTAAACCAATTCCGAAGTTTTTCCAATGTGTTGCGATACCCAAACTTGGATTGAAGCTAAAACTATTATCAACTCCCGATGAAGAGGAAGTTCCGCCATTGGCATTCAATGAAACGCTAATCATCCCGTTGTTGCCAGCTTTTACAATCTTTCCCTTCGTTTTTCCTTCTGTTCGTGCTTGTTGATTTCCAGCGGTTCTCATTGGTGATTTTGAACCAGGATCCTTAATCTTTCCCTTTGTTTTTCCTTCTGTACGTGCTTGTTGATTTCCAGTGTTATTTATGGGAACGCATTCCCCATTTTGCATTATAAATCCATCGGGGCAACTTATTTCTGATTTTTGTAACACAGCATCATTCCAACTCAATTTACCCGAAAGCGTGGCGCCACCTTTTGCAACTTTGATTGTGATGCTACTATTTTGTTTGTCAATAGCAAACCTATTTCCGTCTGAACTTTTTGAATTTACAGTTATTTGCGAGTTGTCTAAAATCATTTCCACTCCAGAACCATCATATTTATAGCCACTTTTAGGATAATCAGCTTTTACGATACCATTGATACTCGTTTGCAATTGGTCTTGCGGAAAAGAAAGTTCATAAACGCCTTCTTCAAGTTGGGCAGAGAAACCACCTCCATTTCCTGTTGGAACTGAAATATATCCACTTCCAGGATTTTTTTTAACCACGATTCCAATTCCTATAATTGGTTTAGTAGTGGCAAAACTATTTTGCGTGATTAAAAGGAAAACGATCAGAATTTTGAAAATTGTTTTTACTTGCTTCATAGTAGTTTTAATTTATTTAAACGATAATTAGATTTACCCTGTTTTATTAAGGATTTAATTACAATACAAATATCAAAATTTACTAAAAACAAAAAATCCCTTAATATAGGGACAAGTAATTTAAGAATGCAGATGGACGATTTTAGATTTTTTCACTTCAACCGGCAGTATAAAAAATTTTATTTCAGATTTTTGTAATAATAAGCAATGGCTTGTCCTAAAGAAGAAATGTGCAGTTTTTCATAAATGCGTTTGGTGTGGGTGTTAATGGTTGCGTAGCTCACGCCAAGTTTATCGGCAACCATTTTATAACTTAATCCATCAGCTAAACAGGCCAATACTTCATTTTCTTTTGGACTTAGTGGGTTTTCAGCTTTAGTTGGTTTAAAATAATCCAATACTTTTTGGGCAATTGCAGGATTCATAGCGGCTCCGCCTTGGTTTACTTCTTCTATGGCTTGCAAAATGCGCTGAGGTTTGTCGTTTTTTAGGATATAGCCACTCGCGCCGTTTTTAATACAGGTAAAAATTTTATCACTATCATCAAAAGCAGTTTGCATAAGCACTTTCACTTCGGGATGATTAGTTTTTATGAGTTTTAACCCTTCAATGCCATCAACCCCAGGCATATTGATATCCATTAAAACCACATCAGGATAAAAGTTTTCAATTTCGGCAAGTACGTTTTTACAATTCATAGCTTCCCCAACAAACTTAAGTTCATCATTCAGCATCAGCAGTGCCTTTAAACTGTCTCTGCGTTCGTTGCTGTCGTCATAAATAAAAATTCTAATCGCCATAACACAAATGTACTAAACAATTTAAGAGCCATTTGTAACTAAATTAAGGGACAAAAGGAATGTTTGCAAAAATAGATGTTCCTTGTTGCGGCAATGAAATAATTTTGAAATCGCCCTTTAGTTCTTCCACTCTTTTTCTCATATTGGCAATACCGTTACCTGAAGTTTCATTAATTTCAAAACCTATTCCGTTGTCAATAATTTCAATGGTAATTATATTGTTAACCCATCCTAATTTTATATTTAATTGGGAAGCTTTGCTGTATTTTGCCACATTATTGACGCCCTCTTTTATGATTAAAATAATATTTTTTCTGAGGGTAATATCTTTAATCAAATGATCTAAAACCGGATCGGTTTGAATGGAATATTTTATATCAGTTGAACCCAAAATATCATTAACAAAATTTCGAATGCGTGTGCTTATTGTCATAAACTCTTCTTTTCCGGGTTTCATACTCCAAATAATATCACCTATTTTATCGGCAAGATTTTGCGACTGTGTTTCAATTTTTTGCAAAACTTTTTTTGCTTCACTCGGGTTTTTATTTAGAAGTTGGTTTGCAACTGCACTATTAATTTGCAAACTGCTTAAAGTGGCTCCAATATCATCGTGTAAATCGGCTGTGATTTTATTTCTTTGTTGTTCTAATGCCAATTGCTGTTGGAATGCTATTTTTTGTTGATTGAATTTGCGGTGATTAAACCACCAAAATACAAGCGCCATCATTATTGTTATTACCAAAATCCAAAACCATAACTTTTTGAAAAATGGGATGGCTATAAAAAACTTTATGTCAATTGTTTTAGAACTAATATTATTATTGACATCTATTGCTCTAATAAATAAATTATTGTCTCCACCTTTTAAAGAAAGATTTATGGTATTTCCGTCTAAATCAATCCAATTATTTTTTTCATTTAAAGAATATTGCAAATTTTTAAAATGACCAGACAATTCAACTCCCGACAATTGAACACTAATATTTTTTTCATCGTTTTTTAGATTATAGCTTTTGGCAATAGCAACTTTCTCGCTATTAACAGTTATTGAAATAATATTTGGGAAAATTTCAAATTTAGAAAATTGAATTTTTGAAGGAATTATAGAAATTCCATTATCGGTAGCGGCATAAATAGTATCGTTATAAAATGCCAATTCATTTACCACATTGGACGTTAAACCATCTGATTTTGATAATTTATTAATGGTGTAATCTAATTTTTTCTTTTCTTCCTTAAAATTAATAATATATACTCCTGTTTTACTGGCAATCCAAATTTTATTTTGAACCGCAATCATATTCATTATGTTTTCTGGCAAGCCTTCTTCACCCTTAATTTTATACAGTACCTTGTCATTTTTTAAAATTAAAATATCGCCTTTAATAGTGGCTACCCATAAAAAATTATTTTTGCTGTAAGCCAAAACAGAAGGTTTATTCCCTTTTATTTCCTTGTTTAATAAAATTTGTGTGTAAGTATTTTTATGATAGTTATATTTATATAATCCTTCAGCGCCCACAAAATAAATAGTGTCATTATGCTGCTTTACAATATTTAAAACTCTTTTATCGGGGCTATTTAAAGGCTTATATTTTTCATTTTGAATATTGAGTTTGTACAATCCCCTTGTAGTTCCAACTATTGCAATACTGTCATTGAGCTTAATGGCTGTTTTTAAAGAACAGGTTGAATTGTTTTCCAAAAACGAGGTAATAGGTTTGTTTTTCTTAAAATTAATACTGAAACCTGCATCATTTATTGACAATATATTATTATTCGCATAAATTAATTTTCGGATCCACAAGCTTTGATTTTCAAAAGGAATTGTAAATTTATCTTGAATTTTTCCCTTTATTTTAAGAATTTGTCCGTGATAATTTCCTGCCAAAATTTCACTTTTTGGGGTAACTGCAACACTTAAAAAATTACTGTTTGCAAAATCGCTAGAGGTTAAAATTCTCTCGATTTTAGACAAATTATAGTACAATAACCCATTATCTAAAGTGCCTAACCACAAATTATTATGGCTATCAATAAACGCACAATTTGTTTGAGTTGCATTTTCTATTTTAGTTTGCAATTTTAAGGTTCGCAAATCATAAATATATATTGCGCCACTATTGGCTATAATACTCAAATTGTTTGCAGAAAATTTATACCATTTATACGATTCAGGAACTGTTATTGAATCAATTGTAAATGAAAATGGATTTCGTTTAAAGTTGGAATATCTATGAATACTATTTCCTGTAAAAAAACTGTAATAATTATTGGAATGAATAATACGGCTAATTATTTTTGAATTAGATTTTTCAGAAAAGTTATCAATTACTTTCCCTTTATATTTAAAATAGTTTTTATATTCTGTTAATCTTGTTTTTGAATTAATCTGTTTAGAATGAAAAGAAACTTCTTTAGAATCAATGAACAAATATCCTAATGAATTAAAGAAATTTATTTTTTGAATTTTTTTGTCAATAAAATCAAAAGAACCAAGTGAGTTATAAAATCTAATGCCTTTATTGGGCATCAAAAGGTAATTTAGCAAAGTGCTGCTAATTTTATTTACGTTTTCGTCTTTATTTATGGTGACAAATTGATTATTTATTTCATCAAAATAAGAAGGTGTTTCATTGTAACAATTTACCCAAATAGTTCCATTTTTTTCTTTAATAACCTGCAATACATCGTTGGAAGGCAAACCATTTTTAGTGGAATAATTATAGAAATATTTTCCATCAAATCTAGCTATTCCATTATTGGTTGCAATCCACAAAAATCCGTTATCATCCTCAACAATGTCATAAATATGATTGCTGGGCAAACCTTCGTTTGTGGAAAATGTTCCTATTTTATTAAAGTTTTGCCCGTAAACACTTGCCCCAATAATTATTAAAAACAATTGAAGTACAATGAGGTAAAAAAACACAATCTTTGTTTTTTTTGAATCCATATTCTTATAGGCATATTAGTGTCAAAAAAATATTTCATAAATGTAACTTATTTAATTGGGGAATACTATTTAGAATTTTTCCATAAAAAAAGCGGTGCAAAACGATGAAATTTCACCCTTTGCAGCCGCTCAATTATTATTGGAAAAGTATTTAAATAATACTTAATTTATTTAATTCTATTCTCTTTAAATAATAGTACTCCTTTTGTTATAAGCCCTAATCCTAAAAGTACTCTGAAAATTAAACCTGTATTATTCCCTAAAGTATAACTAGGAGAATACATGTTGTTTTCTAATGGAAGAAAACGAAATTGATGAATTCCAATTGATGAAATATAAAGTCCTAAAATAATAATTAATATATATTTTTTGTTATCTGAGTTCATAAAAATTAAGGTTAAATATTAAATAATTGGTTCAAATATAGTAATTTATCAAATAAAAACTATTCCTTCTCGTAACGTTCCATTTCTCTGTCATAAAACTCATTAGCCAGCACAATCAATCCTTCCATTTCGGCATTTAATTCGCTTTCATCAAGATCTTCGGCTTCTTCCATAAACTCTACTTCGTCATCTTTCAGATTGATGATAAATCTTGGATAATCTAAATGAATGATAAAAATATCTTCGGGAAAATCAGTATTGTCGCCTAGTAAAAATTTTGGTAATTCCATATTGATGTTGATTTGTTGATGCGTTTAATCGTTAATTTGGTTATTTGTTTGATTGATTAAACGAATCTACGATTAACCAAATCAACATTTTAAAAATCTATTTGTCAGAAAGAATAACGGGCACATTCCCTTTACTATTCATAAAAATAATTTTGGTGTTAGGTGATGCCGCCAATTCTTTTTGGGCTTTTATTTGTTCGTATTGCAATTGTTTATCGGTTAATCCCATAGAAATAATACGCTGGTAATCGGCAATACCTTGTGCTTCCACTCTTTTACGTTCGGCTTCCTGTTTTTCTTTTTGAAGAACGAAAGTCATTTTCTGGGCATCTTGTTCCGCATTTATTTTACTTTCTATAGTTGTTTTTACAGAAGTAGGAAGGTTAATATTTCTTATTAACAATTGTTCCAAAACCAATCCTCTAATTTTAAAATCAGCTTCGATAGTCTTGAAAATTCGTTGTTGAAATTCGTTTCTTTTCGTAGAATATAAAGCCACAGCATCATAATAAACTGCGTTGTCACGAATACGGGTTCTGGTAACGGGACGTACAATTTTATCGGCATAATTCACCCCAATTTGTTTGAATATTTTTGGAGCATCAGCAGGCGAAATTCTGTATAATACAGTTAAGTCGATTACAACTTCCAATCCGTCATTTGATAAAACGCGAATTGCATCATCCCCTTCTTGTGCGCCTTCTCCATGAACGGCAGACATGGTGTAGTTTTGGGTTTGAATATCAAATTCGGTAACATCCAAAAGCGGATTTATTAAATGCAAACCACTTTCCAGAACATCGGGCTGAACACTTCCGTAGAGAGACTTAACTCCTACTTTCCCCGCATCGATTTGTTTGAACATCGATGAAAAAACGCCTAAAGCGATTATTAAAACTCCAATAATTTTGAAAATAGTTGAAAAATTTGAAAGTTGACTTTCACTGTTTTTTAAAGTAAAACTTACAATGATTAAAATAACTCCAAGAATAATTAATAGTATCATTTGTTAATATTTAGTTAGTATGCTAATTATATGTGGAAATAATAGAGAAGTTACATTTGGGTCCAACTAATCTTTTGGATTTTCTAAAACCAATTTTTTGGTCAATCTCGTGAAGCGAATATACAAAAATAATGCTGCCGCTGTTAATCCTGCCAATAATCCTACCCAAACACCAACAACTCCCAAATGGGTGAACTTTCCTAAATAAAAAGAGACCGGGAAACCGATAATCCAATAAGCGACAAATGAAATATACATTGGGATTTTTACATCCTGCAAACCACGCAATGCGCCAAGAACCACCACCTGAATCCCATCTGAAATTTGAAAAACAGCGGCCACTAACAACAATTTTGACGCAATCAGTATTACTTCTTTATTGTCTAATGCCTGATTGGCATTTTCCATATTCAAAAACAAATGAGGCAAAAAGTTGTGCAAAACCACGAAGGCAAGTGCAAAAACAGTTTCTAAAATAATGGCCAATAAAAAAATCGATTTGGCAACAACAATTAGATTTTTATAATCGTTAAACCCTTTTTGATTGCTTACCCTAATCGTGGCCGTAACATTCAAACCCATCGCAAACATGAAAGTAGTGGTTGCCAGGGTCAAAGCGATTTGATTGGCCGCCTGACTGGTTTTCCCAATAGAACCCGAAAGCCATATTGCCGCTGTAAACAAAGCGACTTCAAACAACATTTGCATTGCCGAAGGAAAACCAAGGTTGATTATTTTTTTTAGGATTGATTTTCGAATTTCCTTGAAACTGAAATTTTTAAAATAGCGTTTAAATGTCGCGTTATTTCTTAAAAGATAGTGCATAAAAACCACCATCATAATTCGGGAAATTACAGTTCCTAATGCAGCCCCAAGAATTCCTAATTTCGGAAAAAACCAAATCCCATAAATCAGCACATAGTTAAAAAAGACATGTACCACATTAGTCATAAAAATGGAATACATCGAATATTTGGTTTTTGACAAACCATCGGCAAATTGCTTGTATCCCTGGTAGATTATAACCGGAATCAAAGAAAATGCAACCCAATCAATATAAGGAGCAGCCAGATCGACGACTTCTTTGGGTTGATTCATCAAATTCATCAATGGCTTTGACAATACAATCAAAATAAAAAGTACAACTCCCAGAACAGTGCACAACAACAAACCGTGATGAAATACCGTACGGATTTTTTTATCGTCTTTTTCCGCATCGGCTTCGGCAATAATCGGAGTTATCGCGGTGGAAAACCCAATTCCTAAAGACATTCCGATAAAAATAAAACTGTTTCCCAATGAAACTGCGGCCAACTCGGTGGAGCCAAGATTACCAACCATGATATTATCCACTATACCAATCAGAGTATGGCCCAGCATTCCCAGAATAACAGGGTAGGCCAACTTTACATTATAGGAGAACTCTTTGGTATATTGAGATAGATACATTTATTATTTTTAAGTCCGCAAATGTAAGTAGAAGCATATAATTGTTCCTAATTATTATTTAATTAATAACACCCCATTTTTACTGTTTTTTTTGATTAAAATATAATTATGTAACAAATTACAATAATTGTGTAACACTTGACCTCTACACTGGCTATACATTTGCATCAGTTGTTTGATAAGAAAATCATTATCAAAAACTAAAAAAATTTTTAACATTAAAACATTTATTATGAAAATCAAAGCTCTATTAGTATTCGCCGTTTCAATTTTTTTCGCAAGCAATGCTTCAGCTCAAGATGAGTCAACCACTAAAAAAAATTATGATCAAAGTTTCCGCTTAGGATTTGGTTTGAATGGTGGAGCTCCAACCAACAATGACACTTATAATTGGTCTTTAGGCGCAGATGCCAGAATTCAGTATGATTTAAACAAAAGAACTTCTTTAACATTTACAACTGGTTTCACAAACTTGTTTAAATATAAAGATGCAACTGATTTAACTAACACAAAAGATCTAGGTTTTATCCCTTTGAAAGCAGGTTTTAAAGCGTTTGTTTGGGAAGATCAATTCTATGTTTTAGGAGAAATTGGTGGTGGTATTGCCGTTACAAACGGACACAAACAAGATACTTATTTATGGGCTCCTGGAATTGGGTATGCCAACAAAAATTTCGATCTAAGTTTGCGTTACGAAGCATACACAGAATATGACACAAACCAAATCGCATTGCGTTTAGCGTATGGTTTTGAATTGTAAATCCTTTTTGAATTAGTAAAAAAAATGCTCTGATTAATTTCAGGGCATTTTTTTTGTTTTATAATTCTTTCTGCAATTGTTCTTTATACATTTCAATGTTAGCCTTTATTTTATCATCCATCTCCGGCAACTGAATATCAGTATGTTTTTGCATTTCTTCCCAAATGATTTTAGCAACAATATAACGCGCCATTTCCTTATCATCGGCAGGAATAACATACCAGGGCGCATTTTCCGTACTTGTTTTGTTTATGGCTTCTTCATAATAGTGCATGTATTCGTCCCAAAGTTCTCTTTCTTTCAAATCACCTGTCGAGAATTTCCAATTGTGTTTTTCTTCCTCTAATCGTCGCAACAAGCGTTGTCTCTGCTCCTCTTTACTCATGTGTAAAAAGAATTTCAGCACAATGGTTCCGTTTTGAGTGATATGTTTCTCAAAATTATTGATTTGCTCCAAACGATTTTCCCAAAATTCAGGCGTAATAGCCGAAACATTTTCAATACCGGGCAAATTTTCATTCAAAATATATTCCGGATGCACACGCGTCACCAAAACATTCTCATAATGTGTCCGATTAAAAACCGCAAATTTCCCTTTTTCAGGCAAAGCCAGATAATGACGCCACAAATAATCGTGCTCCAATTCAGTAGAATTGGGTGTTTTAAAACTATGCACCACGACACCTCGCGGATTAAATTCCTTGAAAACTTCGCGTATCAAACTGTCTTTCCCCGAAGTATCCATGCCTTGCAAACAAATCAAAACCCCATACCGATTGTGTGCATACATCACATCCTGCAACTCGCTTAACTTGGCCTGCACCTTGTCCAGTTTGTCTTCTTTCTCCTCATCATCGGCACCATTATTCAGATTCGTTGGAAGTTGAGACAAATCAATTCTGCCAATTACTTTAAAATCATCCGGATTAATCGACTTCATAATTTATTCCATTTAGTTACCGTAAATATACTATTTTTGAGGAGCTTTTTCCTGCTATCCGTTACAATCTCGCCAAAAAAAGGCGAGGATTTCCACTTTTATCAGGGCTAGGACATTCGTTTTCAATATTACTTTTATGCAAAAATTCACACTCGAATCACAATTTCAAATTAGCGGAATCGGTTCCGCTTCAGGATTGGTTTACAAAGATGATTCCTTATTTATCATTTCCGACAACAGTTCCTTTCTATACGAATATCATATCCGGGAAAAAGAATTGGACAAAATAAAACTCTTCGAAAACAGCCAGGAAAACACCCCAAAAAAAGACAAATACGATTTTGAATCCATCACCCAAAAAGGGAGCAAGTTCTATCTATTTGGCTCTGGTTCTACTTCCAAAAGAAACAAACGAATAACATATAATCTTGAAAACAAAGAAGTAAAAGAGAACGATTTATCAGAAATTTATGGAAAACTCAAAAAAGTAACTTCCGTTTCTGATGAAGATTTAAACATCGAAGGCGCATTATTCTACAACGAAAACTGGCATTTGTTTCAAAGAGGAAATGGAGCACAATCTAAAAACGGAATATTTAAAATTAATTGTCACACTGAGCCTGTCGAAGTGCAATTCGTTTCGATTTCATTGCCTACAATCCAAAACATCGAAGCCACATTTACCGATGCCATTCTGGTTGAAGACAAAATCTATTTTTTGGCGACAGCCGAAGATACCATTTCCACTTACCATGACGGCGAAATTTTAGGAAGTATTATTGGCCGAATGGATAGTAAAACCATGAAAATCGATTTCACTAAAAAAATCAGTGACAGCCATAAATTTGAAGGATTGACACTTTATCATAAAACAGAAGACAAAATAGAATTCCTGCTTTGCGAGGACAATGACACCGAAGTTTTAGAGACAAACATCTATAAACTTGTTTTAAAAAACTAAAGCTTCCAGCCTTTAAAAGGCCAGAAGCTTTAGTTTTTGTTAAGGCAGGAAGACTTGTTTAAACTTCAATATTCAAAAACTCCATTCTCACGCTTCCATCGTCGTCAATTTTTGTCAAATTGATTTCTTGTAATGTATTGACTAATTCCGGATTCCAAGGGGTCTTTACCCGCACGTAATTTTCGGTAAAACCGTGAATGTAGCCTTCTTTATTATCGCTTTCGAAAAGTACGGTTCTGTTCGTTCCCAATTGGCTTTCATAAAAAGCACGACGTTTTTTTACGGACAAACTGCGTAACATTTTGCTTCTTTTAGCACGAACATTGGCAGGAACAACACCTTCCATTTCGGCGGCTTCTGTATTATCGCGTTCCGAATACGTAAAAACGTGCAAATATGAAATGTCCATTTCATTCAGGAAATGATACGTTTCCAGAAAATGTTCGTCGGTTTCGCCTGGAAATCCAACAATCACATCGACACCAATACAAGCATCAGGCATCACTTCCCTAATTTTATTGACTCTTTCGGTATAAATTTCACGAAGATAACGGCGTTTCATCAACTTCAGAATTTCATTGCTTCCGGATTGCAACGGAATATGAAAATGTGGCACAAAAGTTCTGCTTTTGGATACAAATTCAATCGTTTC
>Ga0208789_1001291_pt1 | contig 14859 bp, 14 predicted proteins | sample Methanotroph_Enr_FD_187368 | JGI IMG/M metagenome (GOLD analysis project Ga0208789, IMG submission 187368) | Enriched soil microbial communities from Old Woman Creek wetland in Ohio, USA - Methanotroph_Enrichment_5 (SPAdes) (version 2) | ecosystem: Environmental > Terrestrial > Soil > Wetlands...
TGCCGTTTGCGATCACCGTGCTTGCCATTCTGGTGACCGATTTATTAAAAGGCATGGCAATCGGCATTGTTATCGGTCTGTTTTTTGTGATCAAAGCTAATTATCATGCAGCGATTACCTTGATCCAGGACGGCTCGCATTATGTGTTGTCATTCAACAAAGACGCTTCCTTCCTGAACAAGGCGCTGCTCAGAAAATTCATCCTGCGTATTGAAGAAAACAGCAGCGTAACCATTGATGCGAGCAAAGCCAAGTTCATTGACCATGACATTCTGGAAACGGTAGAAGATTTTCTCGCCACGGCTCCGGATGACAACATTACGGTTGACGTCATCGATTTATACGGCAAGGAAAAGATCAAGAAACACGAGGCTGTTGTGGTACTGAATGACCGGATCAAAACCTAAAGATAACCGTAAGGCGAATCTTGATTTTATTCTACATTCTGTATCTGCTCGCGCATTTGCTCGATCAGCACTTTAAGCTCGATGGCTATCTGGGTCATTTCCTTGTCGGCCGATTTAGAGCCCAGAGTGTTGGCTTCGCGGTTCAGTTCCTGCATTAAAAAATCCAGCCGTCTGCCGACCGGGTCTTTTTGCTTGAGTACCCGCAACACTTCATTGATATGGGTTTCCAGTCTGTCGAGCTCTTCGGTGATGTCCAGTTTTTGAGCCAGCAGCACCAGTTCCTGTTCCAGGCGGTCAAAATCGGGCTCTGCTACCAACTCGGTGATCCGGTCTTTGAGCTTATTGCGTATCAGCAGCAGCACTTCCGGCATGCGTTTGCCTGCTAACACAACAAAACCCAGCATTTTGGCGCAGCGTTCTTCAATCAGCAGTTTAAGTTGCGCACCTTCCCGTTCCCGCGCTTCCAACAATTGCGCCAGGGTTTGATCGACCAGGGCGGCGATGCCTGAATTAAGTTGCTCTTTGTCCAAATCCGGTTCCTGCTGGATGCCGGGGAATGCCAGCACATCCAGCGCCGAAAAGGACAGAGGGGCTAGCATTTGCTCCTCTATAGCACTGGCCGCAGCAAGCAGTGTGGTTACGGCATCAGTATTAAGAGTGAAGCTTGATCCGTTCTTAGCCTGCTTTTTGTAGCTCAACGAACATTCAACCTTGCCTCGGCTGATCTTGGCGGCGATGGCTGTGCGCAGGTCGGCTTCGACAAAGCGCAGACGATCCGGCAGTCTTAGGCTTATGTCGCAATAACGGTGATTGACCGTGCGCAATTCGCAGCTTAGGGTTAAGTCGCCGATTTCAGTCTCGTTGCCCGCAAATGCGGTCATGCTTCTAATCATTTTTCACCTATAATTGACGGGCTCTCGTAAAAACAAACGACACAATGGCTGAATACTACGACCCGGATACTTATCCCAAAGAATGGAACTACCTGCAAACCGGCACCATTATAGACCAGTATGTGATTGAGCGGGAATTGGCGCACGGCGGCTTTAGCTCGGTTTATCTGGCCCGGCAAATAAAGGATCAATTTCAGGTCGCCATTAAGGAATACCTGCCCAGAAAATTTGCTCACCGGACCTGGAACAATGCAGTGGTCGCCAACAACGAAGAAGCCGCTGCTTTATTCAAGCGCGGCAGGATACTGTTCTTTGAGGAAGCCAAGGTTTTATCGACATTAAAACACCCCAACATTGTCGAAGTTATCGGTTTTTTTAAAGCCAATTCCACCGTTTATATGGTGATGACTTACGACTACGGGGTTACGCTGGACAAGCTGTTAAAAAATAAAACCCTGCCTGTTTCCGAAGAGTTTTTCTTGACCTTGTTCAACTCGTTATTGGCCGGACTTGGACACATCCATAGCCATCAGTACATTCATCTTGATATTAAGCCCTCGAATATTCTGGTGCGGCCGGGCAATGATGCGTTATTGCTGGATTTCGGCGCAATTCAGAGTTTTCCAAAGTCGCATTTGGGCAAACAAAGCAAGATTTTGACTAAAGGCTACTCGCCGATAGAGCAGCATGAGCTGAGCGCCCAGCTCGGCCCATGGACGGATATTTATGCGGTGGGCGCGAGCATGCGCATTTGCCTGGAGCTTAAAACGCCGGTTCCTGCCCAGGATAGGGCCCGGCAGGACACGCTGGTTCCCGCGGTCAAAGCGTATAAACGAAAGTTCCCGGAACATCTGTTAAAAGCCATCGACTGGGCGATGGAGTTGCAGCCGGAAAATCGTCCGCAGTCGGTTGCCGAGTTGCGGCAGGCGCTTGCGGGCGGTTGATTATTACTCGTCTGCTAAAAATAGAACGCTGATAACGCTGATTATTATGATTAAGTAAGATTTTTCTTGGTTGAACAAGTTTTGCGTTATTAAAAACGAATGTTTTCAGGCTTGCTTAAAAAGGCATACGATTCAGCACATTTTGTCAGGCGTAGAAGTGAGCATCAGGCAGGGTGTGTAGTTAGTTACCTGGGTTCATCATATTCATCCGCGTCATCTGCGTTCCATTATATTTGTAGTTACAATTGAACAGCACTGACAACGCGCCGTTCAGGTATACTGTGCGGTTTTCATTTTAGCGGAACATGTATGAGACCCAGCGGACGTAACCCGGATCAACTAAGAGACATAAAATTTACCTGCGGTTTTACCAAACATGCAGAAGGCTCTGTGCTGGTTGAGTTTGGCGATACCCGGGTGCTTTGTACGGCCAGTGTCGACAGGAGTGTGCCGCGCTTTCTTAAAGGCAAAGGCGAGGGCTGGATTACCGCCGAATACGGCATGTTGCCGCGTTCGACCCATACCCGGATGGGACGTGAAGCCAGTCACGGCAAGCAGGGCGGACGCACCCTCGAAATTCAACGCTTGATCGGCCGTTCGCTGCGAGCGGCGATCGATTTAAAGGCCTTGGGCGAACATACCATCACCATCGATTGCGATGTGTTGCAGGCCGATGGCGGAACCCGCACTGCGGCCATTACCGGCGGTTTTGTCGCGCTGTCGCTGGCGGTGCAAAAGATGCTTAAGCGCAAGCAAATCAAGACCAATCCGCTGCACGGGCAGGTCGCCTCGGTTTCAGTGGGAATTTTTAACGGCGTGCCGGTGCTGGATCTGGATTATGCCGAAGACAGCAATGCGGAAACCGATATGAATGTGGTGATGAACGATGCCGCTGCATTTATTGAAGTGCAGGGCACGGCTGAGGGTCATGCGTTCCGGAAAGAAGAGCTGGACGCCATGCTGGAACTGGCGGGAGCAGGCATCAAGGAATTGCTTGAGAAACAACGAGTAGCGATAGAAAATCATAAATGACCTTTTCGACATTACAAAAAATCGTCCTAGCCAGCGGCAATCCCGGCAAGATCAGGGAAATCCAGGCGATATTGACGGATCATCCGATCGTTCCGCAGTCCGCGTTTAATGTTGTCGACGCGGAAGAAACCGGCTCTACCTTTGTGGAAAATGCGATTTTAAAAGCCCGTAATGCAGCGCTGCATTGCAAGTTGCCGGCGATAGCCGATGATTCGGGGCTGGTGGTTGACGCATTGAACGGCGCACCCGGCGTGATTTCCGCCCGCTATGCCGGAGTCGGCGCCAGCGACCGGGACAATCTGGACAAACTGTTGCGGGAACTTGACGGCGTCCCCGATGAACTGCGTACCGCGCGGTTTATCTGTGTGATGGTGTTTATGGAACACGCTTATGACCCTTGCCCCGTGATCGCCCAAGGCATTTGGGAAGGCAGTATTTTGGATCATGCGGTCGGCGAAAACGGTTTCGGTTATGATCCGGTGTTCTGGGTGCCGGAGCAGGGTTGCTCCTCGGCGGAATTGTCGGAGGCCGTTAAAAACTCGCTAAGTCACAGAGGAAAGGCGCTGAAGGCCTTAACAGCTTTAATCAAAGCCAGGGAAGCCGCCTGATCTGGTGAACACATTACTTTCTATCGCCAAGCAGTTCGCGGTTGCCGTTACTGAGATAACCCCGCTCGGTAACGGCCTGATCAATGACACTTATCTGGTCGAAACGCCGTCATGCTTCTTTGTCTTGCAACGCATAAGCCGCTCGGTTTTTCCTGAGCCTGAACGAATCATGGCAAATCTGGCGACGCTTAATCGGCATGTCGCGCAAAAAAACGGCACCTCGGTCAAGCTGCAAATCCCGGAAATTTTAAAGACTGCCGATAGCGCCTCGCTTTATCGGGACCAAAACGGCGATTGCTGGCGGACGTTAAGCTTTATTGCCGATACCGAAAGTATCGAAACGATAGGCAATATCGGCGACGCCGAGCAGGCCGGATTTGCGTTGGGCCATTTTCATCGCTTGATCAGCGATCTTGATCCTTCGCTGTTGCACGACACCTTACCCGGCTTTCATATCACGCCGGACTATTTAAAGCGTTATCATCAGGTAACGCAGCAATCGGATCAGCTTAAAGACCGTTATTGCGCTGATTTTATCGCTAGATTTCAGTCTATCGCCGATGACTTGGAAAATGCCAAACAGCAGGATTCTCTGACACTACGGGTGATTCACGGCGACCCCAAATTAAACAATTTCCTGTTTGATAAACGCGATAAGAAAATCGTCAGCATTATTGATCTGGATACCGTCAAGCCAGGTCTGGTTCATTACGATATTGGAGATTGTTTGCGCTCTTGCTGCTCCACCAGCAACCCGGTCGGGTTTGATCTGGATATTTGCGCCGCGCTGTTAAAAAGCTATTTGTCCGAGGCCGGTGCATTTTTTACCGAACACGATTATCACTATTTGTACCCCTCCATCCGCCTGATCCCTTTTGAACTAGGCATCCGATTTTATACCGATTACCTGGAAGGGAACCGGTATTTCAAAGTAACGGAACCCATGCAGAACTTACAGCGCGCAGCAGGCCAGTTCCGGTTATGTGAAAGTATCATGGCTCAGGAATCGGCGATTAAGCGCTTGATCTCACAATTGCAGAAGCAACGCTAATACCCTCCAGAATTCCGCTTGGTGCTACCCAGCATAGTGAATTATTGCTCGCATCAACTTACTGATGCTGGTAATAAGACCTCTCGTTCCTTTGAAAAATTTATCTTCAAATTAGCAGTTTTTGCTGCCTTAATCCGCACCTGAAATTCCAATAAATGCTAAAAATTAAGCGGCGGCATAAACCTTATTTTAAGATTTAAATAAGAATCGTTTGTAACAACATTGCTATTTATCCTATACTGCTTTCACCAATTATTTGTGAGAGGCCGTATCAATGAAAAAAAATAAACGACTTTTAAAAGGCGGGATACTGACAGCACTGGTCGCTTTGAATGCGCCTGCCAGCGCTCTGGAAAAGCCGCAGACCATGGAAGATATGTGGAAAATCATCCAGGCACAGCAAAAGCAAATTGACGAAATGAAATCGGCGATGGCCACCCCTGCGCCTGCACCGGCCAAAGCTGCCGGTAGCGAGGTAAAGAATTTGGAACGCAAAACCGATGTTTTAACTCAAGAAGTTGAAAAGTTGCGTACCAATCTGTCCATTCCGGAAGAAGCGAAATATAAAAGCGCCTATGGTATGGGACCTGCCGCATCGAAGGTTTATTCGGCCGGCAAAGGTTTGTCCATTGGCGGTTATGGTGAAGGCAATTATTCCGCTAAGGTTGGGGATAAAGGCAACACTAATGACAGTGCCAATATGGAACGCATGGTTTTGTATGCGGGTTATAAATTTACTGACAAAATTCTGTTTAACAGTGAACTTGAATTCGAACGCGGCTCAACCGGCGAAGGCTCCGAAACAAAAGGCGAGGTTTCTGTCGAGTTCGCATCGCTGGATTTCTTTATGAATCAGAAAGTCAATGCCCGCGCAGGTTTGGTGCTGATGCCTATGGGCTTAATCAACCGGATTCATGAACCGTTATTTTACTTCGGTAATCATCGTCCCGAAGTTGAACAACGCATCATACCCAGTACCTGGCGCGAAATGGGCGCAGGTTTATTCGGTGCAATCACGCCTGAGCTGACTTATACCGCCTATGTCGTTAATGGCTTAGATGCCACAGGATTCACCTCCGATGGGATTCGCGAAGGGCGAGGCGGCGGCAGCAATGCCCGAGCCGAAAACTTCGGTTATGTTGCGCGCGTCGATTATGATCCTACCGCATTGCCCGGCGTTACTGTCGGCGGTTCGGCTTATGTTGGAAACTCAGGGCAAAACCAAACCTTTGCCGGGCAAAAGGTCGATGCCTTTACCCAGCTTTATGAAGCGCATGTGCAATGGAAATATCGTGGCCTGGAATTCCGCACTTTGGGTTCCTGGGGACATATTGCTGATGCGGCTCAGCTCACTGCCGCAAATATAGCCAGAAATGGGCCGGTTGATCCGGATCATCCCAATGCCGGCCAAGTCGTTGGTTCGCAAAACTACGGCTTTTACACAGAGCTCGGTTACGATGTGCTGCCATTGCTATGGCAAGATACAACACAATACCTTGCGCCTTTCTTCCGTTACGAAAAGCTGAACACGATGGCCAAAGCACCGGCTGGTTACACTACTGATCCAACCAAAGATTGGCAAATCTATCAGGTGGGTCTGCAATACAAGCCTATCCCCAATGTCGTCCTCAAGGCCGATTACCGCAACTATGTTGCGAAACAAGGTCCCTTGGCGGATGACTTCAACTTGGGCTTCGGCTTTATTTTCTAACTCATAAGCGTCTTTGATCACAATAAACACGAATGGCGGCACCATGCGGCCATTCGTGTTCTTTATTCTAATGTCTGTTGATGGTGTTAAACTATTTGCGTTTATCCGCTTAAGTTTAATCAATTCCGCATACGAGACACACTATGAAAACAATCAGGCAAGGGGGATTTTTGATTCTCTTTATATTACTGCTAAGCGCAGTAACCCCAAGCTTCGCCACCGTCTTTTACAGTAAAAATGAAGCGCTTGAACTGGCCTTCGGCAAAGACGCGCAAGTCGAACAGTTATCGCTATTCCCCGATGAGCAGCAAGCCGCCAAAATCGAGGAGCTGTCCAAGGTTAAACTGGATACCGGCCTATTTACTTTCTATGTCGGCAAAAGTCAGGGCAAGATACTCGGTTATGCCGCGATTGAATCCGTCACAGTCAGAACCAAGCCGGAAACTCTGCTGATAGTGCTGACTCCGGATGGCGAATTGCGCAATGTCACTACCCTCGCTTTCCACGAGCCGCCGGAATATCAGCCGCCGGAACGCTGGTTTGACCAACTGTATAAACGCCCGTTAGCCGACATGGATTTTAACAAAGGCGTCGACGGCATCAGCGGCGCGACTTTAAGCACCCGTGCGACCGTCAGCAGCGTCCGCAAGGTAATGGCTATTTACCAGGTTATGGTAAAAGATCAGGGTAAAAACTAATGCGTTATTTTGTTACCGGCGAGCAGCATCGCAAATCTTTGATCAACGCACTGGTGTTGATGTTCCTGGTGTATATCGCCCTGTTATGGGTGAGCAACGGCATGATGTATTTTCATCATATGGACTTAACGCCTGACTCGGTGATTGCCTATTATTTAGGTTCTGAGGAACAATTCACCCAGCCGCGCAGTTACCAAGGCATGCTGGAAGTCTCGCATTTTCACCTGTTTTCGATGGGCATGCTGGTGCTGACCTTGACTCATTTGATGCTGATGACCGAGTTCTCGGTGCGGCTGAAAATATGGTTGAGCGGCTTGACCTATGCGTCGGCATTGGCCGATGAGGCGGGCGGCTGGCTGGTCAGGTTTGTCCACCCGCTGTTTGCTTACTTTAAGATTGCCTCATTCGTGGTACTGGAGCTTTCTCTGGCGGCTTTGTTGGTCATAGTCATTACCGCGCTGATTCGCGCCAGAGTCCGGATGGGCCAAGCCGGTTCCGAATAGCATCACGCTTTTCTTTTATTTACCACGCAGAAAAGTCATGTGGGCTACGCTCTGCATACCCCCTTTCCGAAAATTAAACCCCGCCACAAAGGCACCTAATGGGTACCACATGACTTGCCAACCCTTTTAGAATCACCAAATTAGGTGTTTCTACTGATTGCTCCAACGACTCGCTTCATCTAACCTCCATACTCTAGCTGTTTTTTATCATGCCACCTGTCTGGGCTGGACGATAACCATAATCTTCTACTCTCCATCAGGAGGCCTGCCGTGCGATATATATTATTGCTAACTCTTGTGCTGATCGCTATGGTCGCCTACAGGCAGGGCAGCGCCAAACTGCTGACTGGATCAGAAGTCTATCCTCAATCAGTCAGCAATGAAAACAACCGGCTAGGTTTGCCGCCGCTGCCCATACCGGTAAACAATCCGCAAACCCCTGCCAAAATTGCGTTGGGCGACAAACTGTTCCATGACAAACGCTTCTCTGTCGATGGCACCGTCAGTTGCTCAAAATGCCATGACGATAAGCGGGCGTTTACCGACGGCCTGCCTGTTTCGGTCGGCCATCACGGACTGCCCGGAACGCGCAACGCGCCCACCGTGCTCAACGCCGCATTCAACCATTCGCAGTTCTGGGACGGGCGCGAACCGGATCTGGAAGGTCAAGCCAAGCAACCACTGATCAACCCGGTTGAGCACGGCTTAAGTAACCATAACCAGATGCTTGAGATTATCCGTACCGACCCTGATTATCTTTCCGCCTTCCAATCCGTGTTTGCGGTGAACGCTAAAAAACTGACCATAGATCATGTCGCCCAGGCCATTGCCAGCTTTGAACGGACGCTGGTTTCGGGCGACTCCCCCTTCGACCGTTATTACTTCAAAGGCCAAACCGGTGCGTTGACGGAGCCGCAATACCGAGGATTCCAGCTGTTCATCGGGCAAGGCCGATGCGTTTCCTGTCATACCATTGAGCAGAATCTCGCGCTCTTTACCGACGGCCGTTTTCACAACATCGGTATCGGCATTAATCAGATACAACAAGATATTCCCCGCCTGACTCAGGCCTTTTTGGAAGCTAAAAACAAAGGCGAAAATGTCGATAAAATAGTTTTGACCGATAAAAAAACGTCTGAGCTAGGCCGTTTTGCGGTGACCAAGGAGTTAAGCCAAGTCGGCGCGTTCAAAACATCTACCTTGCGCAATATCGAATTAACAGCGCCTTATATGCACGACGGCAGCCTGAAAACCCTGAAAGAGGTGATGATTCACTATAACAACGGTGGCGTGAACAAAGCGGGTGAACAGGTGAACGCTTTCCTCAGCGGCGGCATTCGTCCGTTAAATTTGACTGATGAGCAAATGAACGATTTGGTGGCCTTTATGAAGGCGCTCACCAGCGCTCAATATGCTATTCCAAACCGATCCCAGTGATTGCTTGAATAAGGAATTCACACAATGAATAACAGTCGCCGTAACTTCATCAAAACCGCAGGCGCTTTAGCCATCGGCAGCACCTTGCCGATCAGCCTAGTCGAGCTAGCCTTTGCCGAAAGCAGCCAAAACTTCACCTTCGCCTACATTTCCGACGCTCATATCCAGCATATCAAGGACAACCGTTTCGTCAGGAACTGGGATCGCGGCCTGATTCGCGCCGTTGCGGAAACCAATCTGCTGATACCCAAACCGGATTTTGTGGTGTTCGGCGGCGATCTGGCACAGCTTGGCAGCAAAGCCGAACTGGATCATGGCGCGGAAATGCTGTCGGCCTTGAATGGCGATGTCCGTCACGTGATGGGCGAACATGATTATTACCTGGATCTGGGCGAATACTGGGAAAAACTGTTCGGCCCGCAATACTACAGTTTCGACCATAAAGGCGTGCATTTCGTGGCGCTGAACAGCATCAAAACCTACGACGACTGGACCTACAAACGCTGGCCGACTGCCCAACAACGGATGCTGGAAATGGCCGATCTCGATAACCCGAACGGTTCGCCGTTCATGGTTGGCGAGCAGCAGCGGCTGTGGCTGAAAGACGATCTGGACAAGGTCGACAAAGACACGCCGGTAGTGGTGTTCTCTCATTCGCCGTTACAAAAAATCTATAAAGGCTGGAATTTCTGGACCGAAGATGCCGATCAGGTTCAGGCCTTGCTGGAACCGTTCAAAAAAGTTTCGGTCATCTACGGTCACGTCCACCAGATTCAGTACAACCAAACCGGCAATATCAGTTTCAACTCGGTGATGGCAACCGCTTGGCCTTGGCCTTATCCGCAATCTTATGCCAGGGCGGAGCAATATCTGCCGAAACTGACGGTGCCGATGAACCGGGCCGATCCGTTTTTCGAACGCGACGCCACCGGCTGGCAATTTATCAATCTGGCCGATGGCAATGCGGATATGAACTTTACGCTATACAGCAACACCAGCCGGATCGTCCGCTACAACGACAAGCAAAACCGCCCGGAAGACGCCGTTTATCAGGACGAAAAGGCGCGGATTGTCCCGCAAACGCATTATTAGCCGCACAGGAGCGAGAAACATGCCTACTTACCAAAAAATAGCGATGGCGCTGTGTCTGGCGTTTGCATGCACCGGTTCTGCCCTGGCCGATGAATTTACCGACGCCGATGTACAGCGCTGGCACCAGCAATTTATGACCGTTGTGAGCGAAGGCCGCGAGTTATGGACCAGTCCCAAACTGGGCAGCAACGGCGTTGCCTGCGTCCAATGCCACCCCAATGCGGCCAATACCCATCCTGAAACCTATCCGAAATTTCAAAAACAGTTAGGTAAAGTCGTGCCGCTTTGGCAGATGATCAACTGGTGCCTTAAAAACCCGCTGGAAGGTCAACCCTTGGCTGCCGACGATCCGAAAATGACCGCACTACAGGCTTATGTTACCTATGAAAGACGGGGCGTAAAACTGGAGCCGGGCAAGCATTGAGTTATTGGATTTTTTAACACCACGAAGGGCACGAAGAAAAGCCAAGAAAAACTTCGTGGTGAATTAATCATGCTTACATTAACCCCTATCCCTTAATTGCAGAAGACAACTATGAAAGCAAACATTGGCCTAATCGGCTTGGCAGTCATGGGGCAAAATCTGGCCCTTAATATGAACGACCATGGTTTTAAAGTGGCTGTCTACAACCGCACTATCCAAACAGTCGACGAGTTCCTAAACGGCCCCGCCAACAACACGCAGATTATCGGCACGCATTCGCTGGAAGAGTTAATCGATAACCTGGAATCGCCGCGTATCGTCATGTTGATGGTTAAAGCGGGCGAGGTCGTCGACCAGTATATCGACAAGATAGCGCCACTGTTATCGGACGGCGATATTATCGTCGATGGCGGCAATTCGCTGTTCACCGACACCGAGCGCCGCGCTCTCGCCCTACAGGAAAAAAATATCCTTTACATAGGCGCGGGCGTTTCCGGCGGCGAGGAAGGCGCAAGACACGGGCCTTCAATTATGCCCGGCGGCAATAAAGATGCTTGGCCTACCGTCAAAACCATTTTCCAGGCCATCAGCGCTCAGGTTAATGGCGAACCTTGCTGCGAATGGGTTGGTGATAACGGGGCCGGCCATTACGTCAAGATGGTGCATAACGGCATTGAATACGGCGACATGCAGCTGATCTGCGAGGTATACCAACTGATGTCGGACGGCTTGGGCTTGGGCGCTAATGAAATGCGCTCAATCTTTGCCGCGTGGAATCAGGGCCCGTTAAACTCTTACCTGATTGAAATTACGGCCGCCATTTTGGCGTACAAAGATGAGGACGGTCAGCTGCTGCTGAAAAAAATCCTCGATACCGCCGGGCAAAAAGGCACCGGTAAATGGACCGGCATTAATGCCTTGGAGCTGGGTATTCCGTTAACCTTGATTGGCGAGTCGGTCTTTGCCCGCTGTTTATCCGCGCAAAAAGAGGAGCGGGTTAAGGCGGCCTCCATACTGCCTAAACGAGCACTTAGGTTTATCGGCGACAAGAAAGCCATAATTAATGCCATTGGTGATGCGTTATACGCGGCTAAGATTATCTCCTATGCGCAGGGTTTCGGCTTGATGCGCGAAGCGTCGAAAGAATATGACCTGTCGCTCAATTATGGCGATATTGCGCTGATGTGGCGCGGCGGCTGTGTTATTCGCAGCCGGTTTTTAAACGACATCAAGCAAGCCTATGACGCCAACCCTGATTTAGAAAATCTGCTGTTAGCCGATTTCTTTGTTAAGGCGATGAAACAAGCCGACGAGGGCTGGCGGAAAGCGGTAATATTGGGCATTGAGCTAAGTATCCCGACCCCGGCATTGTCTTCCGCTCTGGCATATTACGACGGCTATCGATCCGAAAAATTACCGGCTAATTTATTACAGGCGCAACGGGATTATTTCGGCGCGCATACCTATGAGCGGATAGATCAGCCCAGAGGCCGGTTTTTCCATACCGATTGGACGGGGCGTGGCGGCAAAACGGCATCTACTAGCTATACTGTTTAAACCGAGTATTTCCGGTTGCGCCGCCTCGCGCCTTAAAGATGTCCAAAGCCAGCTTTGGACTCCAGAAAACGTGGATGTCGGAGTTCAAAGCTGGCTTTGAACCTTATCCTTCTTAAGCGGCATGTTTTATGACATTCAAAATCCGGTGTCTGCCAGGGTGAGCAGTTACGAAAAATCTTTTAACCGAGGTGTATAACTGATGAAAGCCGAACCCTGCACTTACGCCATTTTCGGAGCAACCGGGAATTTGTCCCGGATCAAATTAATGCCCTCTCTGTATCATCTTGATGCCGCAAACCGTTTGCCCGAAGGCACCCGTATCCTGGCTATAGGCCGCAGGCCGTGGGATCAGGACAGATGGAGGGAAGAAGTCAGACAGATGATCGAGGCCAAGGCTCCGGCCGATTTTGATGAAGCTGTTTTCCAGCGTTTCAGCGCCCGCCTGCAATACCATCAAGGCGATATACAGCAACCGCAGTGTTATACAGGACTGATCGACACGCTCAACGGGGAAAACCAGTTCCCCAAAAACATCGCCTTTTATCTGGCGATCAGCCCCTTGGATTTTAGCGCCGTACTCGAACTGCTGAACAATAATAAGCTGTTTGACGAAGAGCACGGCTGGCGACGGGTGATTATCGAAAAGCCGATCGGCTACGACCTGGACAGCGCCCAAGCCCTGCAAAAACGCATCAGCCGCTATTTATCGGAAGAGCAGATTTACCGCATCGATCATTATCTGGGCAAAGGCATGGTGCAAAATGTGCTGGTGTTTCGCTTTGCCAATGTGATGCTGGAGCCGTTATGGAACCGCAACTATATCGACCATGTCCAGATCACCCATTCCGAAGAGATGGGCATAGGCAGCCGCGCCGATTACTACGATAAAGCCGGAGCCATGCGCGACATGCTGCAAAGCCATCTGCTGCAATTGCTGACGCTGGTCGCCATGGAACCTCCGGTATCGATGGAAGCCGAATCGCTGCGCGACGAAAAAGTCAAAGTCCTGAAATCCATCCGACCGATTCCGAGAGAAGCGGTGCACGGCCATGCCTTCCGCGCCCAATATGCCACAGGCAGCGTCGGCGGCGAACGGGTCTGCGGCTATTTGCAGGAAAACGGCATACCGGCCGACAGCTTGACCGAAACCTACGCCGCGATGAAGCTGTATATCGACAACTGGCGCTGGCGCGGTGTCCCTTTCTACCTGCGCACCGGCAAACGCATGGCCAAGGCGCAATCGACGATCTCGATTTGTTTCCGCCATCCGCCGTTGCAGTTTTTCCGCGGCACCGAGGTGCAGTGCATGAATCCCAACTGGGTGCTGCTTGGCATACAGCCGGAAGAATGCATCCGCATCGAAATGACGGTCAAAGAACCGGGCCTGGAGATGCGCACCCGCTCCAGCAGCCTGGATGCAAGCTTCCGCCAGCAGAATGAAAAAGCCATTGACGCCTATGAAGACTTATTGCTGGACGTATTAAAAGGCGACCGCTCGTTATTTCTGCGCTTTGATGAAGTAGAATATGCATGGCGCATTGTCGATCCGATCCTGCAAACCTGGGCGATAGAGCGTGACTATATCGTCACCTATCCTGCCGGTTCCTGGGGGCCGGAAGACAGCCGCCGCTTATTCGACAAAGAAAGCCAATCGTGGCGCAGCTCATTAACCCCGGAGTGTAACTAAATGCAAACAAACAGCCGCTGGCATTATCTGGATACCGCAGAAGATGTAGCCCAAGCCGCCTGCCGACACATTCTCAGCGCCGCCACATCGGCTATAGCAGAACGCGGCAAATTCAAGCTGGTTCTAGCCGGTGGCAGCACCCCGGAAAAAGTCTACCGCCTGCTCGCCGAGTCCAACGCCGATTGGGCCAACTGGCATATTTATTACGGCGATGAGCGCTGCTTGCCCGCCGATCATCAGGACAGAAACAGCCTGATGGCAAGCCAGGTTTTGCTGGATAAAGTCGCTATCCCGGCGAACCAGATATTTACCATGCCCGCCGAACTGGGTCCGGAAGTCGCCGCCGACCGCTATAAACTTGCCGTCGCCAAGGCCGGCATGTTCGACATGGTGTTGCTGGGCATGGGCGAGGACGGCCATACCGCCAGCTTGTTTCCCGGCCACCAACATCAACAGGATGAGTTAGTGCATGCCGTTTACAATTCGCCCAAGCCGCCGCCGGAGCGTATTTCGATCAGCGCCAAGGCATTAAGCAACACGCGGGAGTTGATCTTCCTGGTCACCGGCGCGAATAAGCAGGAAGCCGTCAACCAGTGGCGTTCAGGATCGGATTTGCCGGTTGCGAGTATAGTTCCTGAGAATGGTGTCGATATTTATATTGATAGCGATGCGTTTAAGCCGTAGGGGCAATCCCTTGTGGGTATGCGTCAGTCGCTACCAGGTAGATTTTTCAGGAGCGTTCTGTTTAATCGTATCAATCCACTCTGGCATCAAGGGTAGTAATTCATCAATACGTCGATTAGGCCAAGTAGGCA
>Ga0208789_1001294_pt1 | contig 14808 bp, 12 predicted proteins | sample Methanotroph_Enr_FD_187368 | JGI IMG/M metagenome (GOLD analysis project Ga0208789, IMG submission 187368) | Enriched soil microbial communities from Old Woman Creek wetland in Ohio, USA - Methanotroph_Enrichment_5 (SPAdes) (version 2) | ecosystem: Environmental > Terrestrial > Soil > Wetlands...
GTTTTTCGGCCGCATAATAAGTGAGCGAATCCTGGTCATTTTCGGAAGGGGTAGCCGATTGACCCAGTTTTTTAGTATAGGCAATATAATCACTTACTTTATTGTTTTCGACAGCGTTATTACGAATTCCAGCCAACGCGCCTTTGGCCTCGGGGCTATTCGGATAGTTTTCGGCAACCTGCTTGTAGTAGCCGACGGAAGCATTATAATCATTTCTGTTATAAGCTAATAACCCGAGTTGTACTAAAGCTTTAGGTTTATATGGACTGGCCGGAAACCTCGAAATTAATGACTCATAACTGGCAATAGCTTTGTTTTCGTCCTGTAATCGTTCATACGATTTGCCGGTTTCAAACAACGCATCATCTATATAATTGGATTCGGGAAACTGCGACTGCAATTTACTCAAATCACTAACTTTCGACTTATTATCATTCATCAATCCATGACAGAAAGCTTTCTGAAACAATGCATAATCTGCATCTGACGAACCGGCTTCGTAAGCCTTATCATAATTTGTGACCGCTTCGCTATACCTGCTATCTCCAAAATAGCAATCGCCAAGGCGGTTGTAAGCATCGGTATTAAGGGCTGACTTTTTATCAGGATTGCCCTCGAAGTATTTCATAAACCAGGGTATTGCTGACTCATATTCCTCCTTATTGAACTGAACATACCCGATATTATAGTTTGATATCGCGTATTCCTTTAGTTTAGAAGCCCCCGGTACACTCTGAAATCTCTTGTAATCGGTCACTGCCTCATCACTCTTCCCAAGCCGGAAATTGGCATCTCCACGCCAGTAATATGCCAAAGCGCGTAATTCATTGTTTTGATCGCCATACTCCAAAGATTTATTAAAGAGTTGAATGGCATTGTCAAATTTTAAGTCCCTGAAAAATTCAATTCCACGGTTCATCGCAACTCTTTGATAAGCCTTTTTAATCGAAGGACTCTTCACCTTAATCTTTTCGAGCGAAACAAGGGCGTCCTTGTAGTTGCGGGTAGTCATAAATACCTTTACCAGGTAGTCGTAAGCCACATCATTTTTTTCTGAATTCGGGTATTCCGAAATATACCTGTCAAAGGCTTTAATCGCCTCATTGAATGGAGAATAATCCAATTCGTAGGTAATTTTTGCATATTGAAAAAGTGCGTCCTCCCTGATTTTAGGATCAAAGTTTAAATTGGAAGCATTCTGAAATGCCATCATTGCCCGTTGCTTATCCCCTTTTTTAATATAAAGACCAGCAAGTTCATAATATGCGTTTTGAGCAAGCGCATCTTTCCCCTTCGCTGCTTTTTCCATGTTCTGGATGGCCTTATCAGTCTGACCTTGCTCGTTATAGCAAAATCCTGCAACATAATATTGCTGAACAGTTATCTCCTTACTTTTCAGATAGATTTCAATATAAGGCATAGCTTCCTTATATCTCTTTAACTGATAATACGATACACCAATCACTTTTGATAACTCGATTTTCCTGTCTTCAGTTGCGCGATCCATTAACGGGGGGGCAACTTCAACTACCTGCTCATATTTTTCCTGGGCAAAAAAGATTTGAGCCTTATAATAAGGGATGATCGCAGCATATTGGGCAGATTTCTCAATTTTCTCAAATTCCTGAAGCGCCAGATCATATTTGCCTTCCAGGTAATTGATGTGAGCCCAGTAGTATTTTGAGGCATCGGAAAAAGTACCCGGCTTATCCTTTAATCCGGCGAAGTAAACCTTCGCGACGTCGTTATTGCCCGCTTCGAGGTTACAAAAACCCGATTTAAAACTATATTCTTCAAGCTCTTTTCCCGACAATTTATACCTGTCGATCTTTTTAAAAGCAACAAGTGCCTGTTTATATCGCTTTTGATTGAAATCGGCACTTCCAAGCCTGAAATAACCATTATTGATCCGGGGCGATTCAGGAGAATCCTTAATATAGGCCTCCAGCATACTCCTTCCCTTTTTATTTCCCATTTCGAGATAACACACAGGAATATGGTAATCAGCCTCATCCGCAAAAACAGAGCCAGGCTCTGCCATCCCCTGAAGTTTCTGAAATTCATAAATGGCCGATCCGTATTTTTCGGCATTAAATAACTCCATTGCCGTTCGGAGGGTCTCCTTACAGTTCTCCGGTGTAGCCACTGGTTGCGAATACAAAGGAAAAGAATAAAAGAAGAAAATCACGAACACCTTAATTATCTGGCTTTTAATTTTCATTTTCATAAAATCAATATCCAATTATTTGAACGTACAATTAAGTAAATATTCATACAAATCAATGTTAATCCAAACGTACACTTAATAATAATCGTTAAAAAGCATTAGTTTTGTACTAACGTGGTTTTACAAATATAGACTTTTATAAAAACTTATCGAATAGTGGAGCCAATCATTGAATTAAAGAATGCCGACATTTATCAACGTGAGACGTTGGTTTTAAAGAATGTCAACCTGTCGATAAATAAAGGAGAATTTCTTTATATCATTGGAAAAGTGGGCAGTGGTAAGTCAAGTTTGTTGAAAACTTTTTACAATGAGTTGCCCCTGGTTGCCGGAAATGGTACCATTTGTGGTTACCATCTCGAAAAGATCCGTCCAAAAGAGGTTCCCTTTTTGCGGCGCCGGCTTGGAATTATTTTCCAGGATTTCCAGCTTTTGACCGACCGTACCATTTATAAAAATTTTGAATTCGTTTTAAAGGCTACAGGCTGGAATAATGAGAAAACAATAAAAGACCGTATTGAAGAAGTACTTGCCATTGTTGAAATGGGGCACTCAGGTTCGCGTATGCCTCATCAACTTTCGGGAGGCGAGCAACAGCGGATTGTGATCGCCAGGGCGTTACTGAACAACCCTGAAATTATACTTGCCGATGAGCCTACAGGAAATCTTGATCCCGATACCTCCGAGGCATTATTGAAGGTTTTCATGGAAATCAACAAAGAGGGAAAAACGATCGTAATGGCGACCCACGATTACCCGATTATCCAGAAATTTCCGGCCCGTAAGATTATCTGCGAAGAGGATGGTATACGAGAGTTGGCTGATGATACCGAGATCATCGATTTCGAGTCATTACTCGAGGATTTACCTACGATGTAATCTTTTGAAATAAATTGAAATAAGGGGAAATAAATTGAAATAAGGGGAAATAAATTGAAATAAGGGAATTTAAAGTAGTTATATCTATGTATTTCAACATATTTCAATGTATTTCAATGTATTTCAATGTATTTCAATGTATTTATAAAAATTCCTCATAAATCTCAATCAACTTGTTTTTCTCTTTACACCAGGTAAATTCCTTTGCCGTAGCGGCTGCATTCGCACGCCATTGCTTCACCATTTCATCATCAGAAAGCATTTCCCGGATTTGTGCGGCCAGTTTTTCCGGTGAAAGGTCGGCTATAATCTGACCGATCTGCCGCTCAAAAACAAGATTCCGCATTTCCTGCACCCCTGAAACAAGTACCGGAATACCCGCATGGATATAATCGAACAACTTGTTTGGAAGAGAGTAGCGATAATTCAGGCAAATATCCTCATCGGCTGACAAGCCAAGATCGGCCTGCATAGTAAGAAACTTCAGCTCTTCGAATTGTACCCTTCCATAGAAAATAACACGGTTATAAAGCGAGGTTCGTAACACAAGTTTTTCAAGTACCTCCTCCTCTTCTCCCTCACCTACTATGAATAACATCGCTTCGGGAAGATATTTCATTGCATTAATGATCATTTCAAGACCCCTTCCACGATTCACCGCACCCTGGTAAATTAAGACCTTTAATCCTTCGTGTACAAGCCTGTATTCAGGAGGAAATTTTCTGACAGACTGATTTTCAGGCGTATTTCTCACCAAATCGACATCAATGCGATGTTTTAACTCCAAAAATGTAACAATTGATTCACTGATGGTATAAACCCTGCGGGCTTTCCGGATCGACGCTCTTTCAACAAACTGCCAAAACAATTTCACGAGGGGCTTTCCGATCATCTCCGCACTTTCCGTAAAAAGATTGTAACTATCATAAACAAATGGTTTTCTTTTGAATAAAGCAACCATTCCAATCCCGGGTATCGTATCTAAACCATTGGCGACCAAGATATCATATTTACCCCTGATAGCAAACAGGAAAAGCCGAACATTAAACTCAAAACGAAAAAGACTTCCTGAGCGAAAGAACATCTCCAAACGATGGATTTTATAGGATCGCTTTAACTCAGATTTATCCCTGAATATGCTACCAACCAATGTAACATCAAATCCCATTGTTTGTAATGTAATGGCGGTTCGGTGCACCCGGTAATCGGTGATAAGATCGTTGGTGACTGCAAGTAAAATCCTCTTCAAAATTCAATTAATATTAAGAAACTGTTTAAAATAATGTGATTCTTATTTGAAAATAGCCACCTCTTTTTCGCCATTCGATTTGATATACCCGCGAAACATTCCTGAGGTATTGAATTCCATAGCAATATTCCCCTCTTTATCCAATCCTATCACACCTCCGGTTCCTCCCATTTCGGTCAGTTTCCCGATTTCTTCCCTGCAGGCTTCTGTGACCGATAATTTTTTGTATTCCATCAAAGCTGAAATATCTCTCGAAAAACCAAGCCGGATGTAATATTCGCCATGACCGGTGCACGAGAATCCGCCCGTTTTGTTGTTGGCATAGGTTCCGGCGCCTATGATCGGCGAGTCGCCAATGCGCCCATATTTTTTATTGGTCATTCCTCCTGTTGAGGTCCCTGCTGCAATATTACCGTAACGATCAAGGGCAACACAGCCAACTGTCCCGTGTTTATCGTTTGTGGTTGCTTCCCTTTCTTTTTTCAGAAATTCCTGTAGTGACTTAAACCGCTTTTCGGTGTAAAAATAACTGTTGTCAACAGGTTCAAAACCCTGGTCTTTAGCAAACTGTGAGGCTCCTAAACCATTCAGCATAACATGTTCCGATTTCTCCATAACGGCACGGGCTACACTAACCGGGTTTTTAATATCCCTGACTGATGCTATGGCACCGGCTTTCAGCGATTTACCTTCCATAACCGATGCATCCAGCTCAACTATTCCGTCATGTGTAAAAACTGCTCCTTTCCCTGCATTAAAAAGGGGCGAATCTTCCATGATCATAATCGATTTTTCAACTGCGTCCATGCAGGTTCCCCCATGTGCAAGCACCGAATCACCAACCTGGAGTACCCGGTTCATCACTGCAATATATTCATCCTGCACTTCAGAAGTCATATTTTCCCGTTCCATAACACCTGCTCCGCCATGAATAACCATCGCATACTGTTTGGCTGGCTGGCCCCAAAGCACAGATGATATCAGAAGAATAACAAAACAAATAACTGCTCGTTTCATGTGCAACTTTTCTAAAATAGTTAAAGAAAAATTTATACTGACACTTAGTTCAACTTCCGAAAGATTCATTCGTATATATTACTATTAAGTTATTGAATATCTTTTGGATCGAAGACAGTTTCTTCGATCATCAATGTGCCCACTCATGGAACTCGCAAGGAGATATACATGTCCTTTTGAGATAATTTCTACCATGCTCGTTTCAGTTGTGTATCTTTGACAAAAATATGTTTACATGTACTATCTCATACACAACTATTCGCTCAAAAGTAACAATACCTTTGGGATATCAGCAAATGCTAAACACTATTTAACAGTGGAATCCCCTGAAGATCTGATCCAGTTTTTCAAAAAAAACAACACTGCCATAAATGAAAAAAGGCTTTTTCTTGGAGCCGGAAGCAATTTACTTTTTGTAAATAATTTCGATGGGCTTGTCATTCACCCTGAAATTCAAGGCATTCGTTTAATCGCTGAAAATAAAGATATTGCGGAGGTAGAGGTTGGCTCCGGGGTAGTTTGGGATTATTTTGCTGCCCATTGTGTCGAAAAAGGATGGAACGGAGTTGAAAACTTGTCATTGATCCCGGGAAACGTAGGTGCAGTGCCTGTTCAGAATATAGGAGCTTATGGCGTTGAGGTAGAATCGGTCATCTCCGAAGTAAAAGGGATAGATATGGATACGCTTGAATATAAATCATTTAACCATGACGAATGCAAATTTGGCTATCGTACCAGCCTGTTTAAAGAACAGCTAAAAGAGCGGTTTATGGTGACTTCCGTCGTTTTCCACCTCCCAAAACATCCTGATTTCAAGTTGCATTATGGCACTTTGGAACCGGAGGTTAGCAAATTCGGAGAGGTGAACCTCCAAAACATCCGTAAAGCCGTTATTGCGATCCGCGAATCAAAATTACCCGATCCTTCAAAAGTCGGTAATGCCGGAAGTTTTTTCAAGAATCCCGTAGTCGGGGAGTCTGTCGCCAGGGAACTGAAAATACAATACCCCGACATTCCGCTATATCCAGTGGAACAAGGCCATTTCAAGGTTGCTGCCGGATGGCTGATCGAAAAAGCCGGATGGAAAGGGAGATCGGTCGGAAATTCAGCGGTCCACGATAAGCAGGCTCTGGTGATTATCAACAACGGCGGCGCTACGGGAAAAGAGATCTTTGAACTGTCAGGTATGATCACCAAAGATGTTTTACAGAAATTTAACCTTCAACTGGAACGGGAAGTACAGTTAATTGGCGAATAAGACATGAACTGTAATCTTTTATGGAAATAGGTTCTGGCTATTGGCAACTGGCAGCTGGCTGATAGCTGATAGCGGCTGGCAACTGGCTTCTAGCGTTCGAGGCTAAACCCTATTGGGGATTAGGAACTGCGAATGTTTCAAGTTAAAACAATTATAGTTAATAACGCTGAACTCCGCAACACACTTAACCCCAAATTGGGTTTGAGCCTTTGTTGTAGCCAGTTTTTATTTATTAATTCCCGAATCAACAACTTTTATATTTAAACTCACTTAATTATATCTTTAATCATTTCAACTCCTTGTAATTTATTAATATTATCATTCAATTTATCTAGATAAGGACCGAAAGCTTTTTTATTCAAATACTTACTAAAAAGATACGCAGAAGGCACCAAAATGAGGCACATCAGAATGGCTAAAGTAAGAAATTGGCTGTCTTGCAACAGATTATTGAAGGTGTTACCTGTTACCAACCTTGCCCAAAACATACTGCACAGAATTATCAACAGAGTATTAAACGCGAATACAAAATATTCGAACCGAAATACTCTTTTAATAATTCTGGCATTTAATTGAAGACTTTGCAATACATTGTCGCTTTCTGAAAAGTCTGCATTAATTCTCTTACTCACAAGGTTTATAAAAAAGAAACCAATGACATATATGAAGTTGATTATTCCAACAGCAACGACTGCTTGAGGTGATTCCCTGGATAAAAACATGAGCAATGTAAACAAAATAATAAACCCGAGCGCCCAATATGACTTTATTATTAATAAACCTTTAATTTTATGGATGGCTGATCTTGACTCTGAAGTTATTGCGTTCATAATTTCCTCCTTTTGTAAAGATTTATTATTAAATAATTTTTCGTTAAGCAGTTCCCACTCTTTATAAATTTCCATTGGTAGCCAATTTAAAACGTTCAACAATAGTTTGTTTGATGCGATGAATCTTGACATTCACATGATTAGTGTTCATCCCGGTAATTTCCGAAATTTCAAAATTTTTGTAACCGTCAAGGTGCAATGTCATCAACATTCGATCAACTTCGTCCAGCTGTTTTATCAGATAGTAAAGCACCTCGTACAATTCTTTTTTATCCTCCAAGTTATCAGCGCGGCTCATAAACTCATATTCTAAAACTTCTACTGGTTTATCTCTTCGCTTGAAAGAAAGCACTGTATTTAAAGACACCTTATACAACCAAGTACTAAATTTTGAAGTGCCTTTAAAAATAGGAAAGGACTTCCATGCTTGTAATAAAATTTCCTGATACAAGTCTTTTTTATCTTCATCATGATAGACATATAGACCAATCACCTTGTGGATAATTTTCTCATTAGCCTTAATCTGAAGAATAAAATCATCTTCTTTACTCAAATCATTATTTTTTAAAATGCGTTAATCAACATATTAGTGTCTGGATTTAATTGAAAAATTACAGCGGAGATGATATTTTTAACAAATCATTTTAAAAAGTGTGTATCAGGATGTAAGAAATGATGTAACTAGAACTATATTTCTTTTTTGGGGATTAGATTACCAAATCTTGACTAACGTCTAATTCTGATATAGTTATAAATTTAATTATCAATATATTTTAAATTCCACTAATCTCAAATCCAGACGTTATCTTGAGATATTAACTAAAGCTTCTCAGTTTGCTGAATTGGCTACAACTACTGGCTACTGGCAGATAATGGACGGCTATAGGCTTCTGTCCGGCAATATATTATAAATAATTTATTTACAATGAAATACGATTACTGGCTCACAAAAAAAGAAAATGAATTTGGTGTGATTTTGTGCTTTGGTGCTTTGGTGGCAAGAATTAGATTTTTTGACAGTTGAACAAAGTGAATGGGGAAAGTAATTTATTATTAAGTTTTAAATTAGCGATTTCACAATCGCCTAATTGTATTTTAATCAGTCTCTAAACCTTTTGGTCAGGTCGCCATAGGCATCAATGCGACGGTCGCGCAGGAATGGCCACCAACGCCGCACAGCTTCCGATCTTTTAATGTCGATTTCAACAATTAGGTTTGTCTCTTCTGATTCCGGGGCAATGGCGACTATTTCACCCTGCGGACCGGCTACAAAGCTGTTTCCCCAAAATGTTATTCCATTGGTTTGTCCTGAGGGATCGGGTTCAAAACCTGTCCTGTTGACAACAACAACGGGAATTCCATTTGCAACGGCATGTGCGCGTTGGGAAATCATCCAGGCATCGAGCTGACGCTTTTTCTCATCCTCATCATCCGATGATTCATATCCTATCGCCGTGGGGTAAATCAACAGGTCAGCTCCGGCGAGCGCCATGAGCCTGGCAGCTTCGGGATACCATTGATCCCAGCAGACGAGAACGCCAAGTTTCCCGACTGAGGTTTGGATAGGTTCAAAACCCAGGTCTCCGGGAGTGAAATAAAACTTTTCGTAGTATGCCGGATCGTCAGGAATATGCATTTTACGATATTTTCCAGCAATGGAGCCATCTTTCTCAAACACTACGGCAGTATTATGATAAATTCCAGCTGATCGCTTTTCAAAGAGTGAAGCGACAAGAACAACCTTATGTTGCTTTGCTAACTGGCTGTAAAATGCAGTCGAACTGCCCGGAATTGTCTCCGCGAGATCGAAAAGTGCTGTATTTTCTGTCTGGCAAAAATAAAGAGAGTTGTGAAGCTCCTGTAAAACAACAAGTTTAGCCTCATTTTCGGCGCACCAGGCAATGTTGGCTGCCAGTTTCGACTTGTTAGCTTCTGTATCCTGGACGTTTGCCTGTTGTATTAAACCAGTTTTCAGCATAATATTGAAAATTTATTATTTATTAGCATCCAAAATTAATCATTAAATTAAATCGCCAATCACAACACCCCTTTAGGAAATTGCATGGTTACGCAATGCAGCGATCCGTTTTGTTTGATCAGCGGGCGGCAATCGATCCCTATGATCTCCCTTTCGGGGAAAGCCTTCTGTAACTGCTGAGCAGCAATTCCATCCTTAGAAGAATCATAAAATGGTACTAATACAGCCCCGTTAATGATTAAAAAATTGGCATAAGTTGCCGGTAATCTCTCCCCGCCAGCAGTGGCAACATCAGCCATCGGAAGGGGAATAAGATGATAGGGTTCGTTTTTTAATGTGCGAAATGAGGTCAGCTCCTGCTCCATGAGACGCAATGCCACGAAGTGCTCATCATGCTCATCATCACATTTAACGTACGCTATGGTTTGAGAATCACAAAACCTTGCCAGTGTATCGATATGGCTATCCGTATCATCGCCGGCAAGATAACCCGACGACAGCCAGTGAACCTGCTCCAGGCCAAACAGCCCGATCAGTTGCTTTTCAATCTCCTTTTCTGTCAAAAACTGATTTCTGTTGACAGATAAAAGACATTCCCGGGTTGTGAGTAAAGATCCTTCACCGTCAGATTCGATACTACCAGCCTCCAGAACAAGTTGCATCTTATTTTCATAATGAACCCCGCCCCGGAAAATCGCTTTGTTGTAAAGTGAAGAAGTTATCTGGTTATCGAAGTTGGCTGCAAATTTCATTCCCCAGCCATTAAAAGTAAAGTCGTATAACGTTAACGTATCCCCTATCATCACCGTGATGGCACCATGATCGCGCGCCCACGTATCGTTCGAGGATAACTCCGCGAAAATAATATTTTCAGCCCGGCAGTTTCTCAACTTATCCGTTAAAAGCCGGTGGTCCTGGCAAACAATCAACAGTTTTTCCCTTTCAGAAATGGCTTTGGCAATAGCGATAAAGCAAACTTCCACTTCAACGAGCATATCTGCCCAATCGGTCGCTGCATGTGGCCAGGTAAGCATCACCCCGCTCTGTTCAGCCCATTCGGCAGGTAAGACTATATTTGAATTATTCATATTAATGTTTATACGTCGTTTGCTTTTATCAGCATTTGCTTTGCGGCGTCCCGAATCACTTCGTTCTCGGGATTTCGCTTCGCTCAACATTTAATCCAGATAAGGCAGTTGCGCCTATAATCTGTCTTCTGTTTTTCACCCCGGGCTGTTACATTTCACCTTTGCAGGGTTCATATCTAAAATTAAATTTCATACCCCGGATTACACTCTCCCGAGAGAAACGATTCGGGATCACTCACCCGGAGTTATTGAGATTTTGTCTGGCGGATAAATCATTGTCGGATTGAAGATTTTGAAAGATCCGGGTCCCGCGATTTGGCTAACGCCGATCTTCGATTGCAATCGCGATAAAATTTAAAGCGCTTGAAAATCACCTGACCCCAGCTGTCCAGAAATGAGCGATTGAAAATCGCTCGACCCGATCGCTTGACAAGACACCTCTTTGCACTTTCGCTAGTTCACTCCTTCATTGTCGAATTGTCAAATTGACTAATTGTCTAATTTCTTCCTCATTTAATTGAGGCCAGGATTCCCTTTAAGAACCCGTTATGATCAAAGCCCGTTTCGGAGAAGCCTAAACGAACCACAACGAGGTTACGTGAAGGGATAATAAAGATCCGCTGTCCACGATGGCCATTACAAGAGTACATATCTGCGGGAACGTCGGGCAGTTTTTTCGAATAGTTGAGCCAGAAATGAGCGCCATATTCACCTTTGGAAGCTACAACGGGTGTCCGTGTATAACTGACCCATCCTTTTGGAAGAATAGTGTCGCCTTTCCATATACCATCATTATAATAGAGCAATCCAAATCTTGCCCAGTCGCGTGCCGATGCATAGCCATATGAAGAACCTACGAAATTCCCGGCAGCATCAGTCTCTATAATCATAGAAGAGATCCCGATTTTATTAAAGATCTCACGATATGGAAACTCGTGATAAACCTTGTCATCTCCTACCAAAGTGCGCATTATACCTGAAAGAATATTGGCTGTTCCTGAAGAATAATTCCATACAGTCCCGGGCTTTTTCTTATAAGGTACCTCCATGGCAACCTTATAACAATCAGCCGATCGATAGAGCATGTCAGTCGCAGAGGAAACATCACTGTAATCCTCATCCCACTTCAATCCACTGGTCATGTGCATCAAATCATTGATTGTAATATCGCGCCTGCGATCACCTAACCACTGGGGAACAGGCGCAGAAGCTTTTAAATCAAGTTTACCTTGTTTTGCCAGAACGCCGGCCATTGCATTCATGATACTTTTGGTCATCGACCATCCCCATATTCTGGTATCGGGGGTAATTCCCAGTACTTTGTCATATTTTTCAGCGATCAATTCCCCTTTATAGATTACAACAACCGCCGCAGTCCTTTTTTTATACTCCGTCCGGGTATCAAAAGCAGCATCTATGGTCGTTTTAAGTTGAAGTGTATCGATTTCGGGAAAAATCGTGTCCTTAACAAGATCACCGTCAGGCCAGGCTATTCGCCACACTCCGTCACGCCTGTTAACCGGAATTGTGAAAACAGGTTTTTGAAGAGATTCGGCAGGAAGATCACCAACCAGGCAACAACCATATCCATCGCGATAAACAGCTGTCTGTTTGGCCATACCCCAAAAGGTGGTGGTTACTGATTTGTTTTGGTAATCAACCACACTTTGGGTATATTTTACGATCGAATAGTCCAGATCGGACAACTTCACCAGTTGTGGATCTCTGCCGGACACAAATACAGCTGTTGCCATTGATTTTGCACCATATCCTGTTGCTAGATAGAGTTTGGGATACTGCGACACCACAATGATAATCAGCGTGGCAATCACCACTATTGGGATAACAATTTTACGTCTTTTCAGGAAGGCCATAATAAAGGTTAAAGTGTAAAGGATAAAGGTTAAAGTGATAAGGATAAAGGTTAAAGTGATAAGGACAAAGGTTAAAGTGATAAGGACAAAGGTTAAATTATCTAAGAAATTAAAGCAAACAGGAAAATTATCTTTTAACAGAAGTTTTGGAATAGATACTCCCTAAAATATTCATCAATTCATTAGATTCCTGTCGCATTTTTTTCCATTCATCATTTCTTTCTGTAATCGCAATGACCAATCTTATCCAATAGTTTGACTCACGAATCTCTTTGAGAGCGATTCCAACTTTATTTGCAAAATCTGCCTTTGAAACGGCTCCTTGTGCCTCCTCATAATTGGCCCCGGTTGACGTTGCAGACTTTAATAATTGATAACTAATAACATTATATTCGACACCATTGGGAAGTTTTCGGATTAATAGTATTACGTCCACCACAAAATTAAACAATCTATCTTGCAAATTATTTTTAGAGTCCTGTTGTAATGCTTCCATTTTGTCAGGTTTTTACATTAATTTAAAAATTATATTAATTGATAATTATCCTTTAACCTTTATACTTTAACCTTTTTTACCTATTCCTCTTCCAGCGCCTGTTCAAGTTCGTCAGTTATTTCGAGATTATGATAGACGTTTTGTACATCTTCGTTCTCCTCCAATTCTTCGATCATCCGGAGCGCTAATTTAGCTTCGGCAACAGGCAGACGTTTGTCAACGTTAGGAATTCGTTGCAATTCGGCACTTTGCGGCTCAATGCCTAATTCCTCCAATTTTTTATTGAATTTTCCGAAATCTTCCAGTGCAGTGGTAACAGTAATCATATCATCCTCTATTTCAATATCTTCAGCTCCGGCTTCAATAAATTCAAGTTCCAGGTCATCCATAATTATTCCCGCTTTCAGCGGAATTGAGAAAACCCCTTTACGATCAAAAATAAAACTCAGGCATCCTTTAGTCCCGAGACTTCCACCACGTTTACTGAAAATACACCGGATATCAGCAACAGTCCGGTTATTATTATCGCTCAGGCATTCCACGAAAACGGCAACTCTGCCAACACCGTAGCCCTCCAAAAATATCTCAGAAAGGTCATTCCCATCCTTTTCACCTCTACTGATCGCCCTGTCAATGTTGTCTTTAGGCATATTCTGCCCCTTGGCATTCAAAACAGCAAGCCGCAATCTCGCATTCATATTCGGATCACTAATGCCTCCCTGTTTGACCGCAACAGTGATCTCTTTCGACAACCTTGAGAAAATATTCGATCTTTTGGCATCAAGTGCCCCTTTTTTCCTTTTAATCTTTGACCATTTACTATGTCCTGACATATACTGAAATTTACAATTGCCGCAAATTTAGTAAATGAATCGTACTTGTTCCAAAAACAGAATCCGATTTTTGGTTTTATTGTGTTATTCCATTACTTTGTACCGCTTTCTGAGCGATGGTTTCAAAAGTTATTGAAATCAGGAAATGACCTTCATTGAAAGATGACCGGCAGATACCGGAAGATAATAGATGTAAATTACACAGGAATTTAATTACAACCTATAAGCGACTTATGTCAAAAGCAATTATTAACAGGGATAACCTGAATAAGAAGTACATCATTACCCATAACCAGGATATTACGGGTAGCGAACTCCTGAAATATATTCAACAATATTCTCTTTTAATTGATAATACAGCCATTACTAAAATCGGGATTTATTCCGAAAACAGGGTCGAGTGGATCTATACTTTTTATGCCGCACTTCAGAGCAATTGTGTCGCAGTTCCGATTGATTACATGGCTTCAGCTGAGGATGTTGCTTACATTATTGATGATTGTCAGCCTGAAATACTGTTTATCAGTAGAGCAATGGAGGAAGCGTACGCCAAAGTGAGCCAAAAAAGTACTTTTCATCCCCGGATTATCATATTTGAAGAGCACCCACCTGTAGCAGATCAGCCTCAAAGTGTATGGATTGGCCCTGAGGATAACGACATTACGGCTGTAATTATTTATACTTCAGGCACTACCGGAAGTCCCAAAGGGGTAATGCTCACATATACCAATATCATACAAAATATGATAGCGGTGATCGACGCGAAAATCTTTCATGCCGAAAGCCAGGTTTTGGTCCTCCTCCCCTTACATCATATTTTTCCGCTTGTCGGATCGTTGATGGTTCCCTTATATGCAGGCGGAACATTGGTAGTCTCCCCTTCGATGCAGACGCCTGACCTGATGAAAACGCTGGCTGATAACCAGGTCACTGTAATGATAGGTGTTCCACGACTTTACGAATTGATGTACCGCGGATTGATGGCTAAGATCAATAAGAGTATTATCGCGAGGGCATTTTTAGGTCTGGTCTATCGCACCAAAAGCAGGAAACTTGGTAAAACCTTATTCAAAAAAATT
>Ga0208789_1001296_pt1 | contig 14796 bp, 12 predicted proteins | sample Methanotroph_Enr_FD_187368 | JGI IMG/M metagenome (GOLD analysis project Ga0208789, IMG submission 187368) | Enriched soil microbial communities from Old Woman Creek wetland in Ohio, USA - Methanotroph_Enrichment_5 (SPAdes) (version 2) | ecosystem: Environmental > Terrestrial > Soil > Wetlands...
ATAAGTATGTTCCGTCGCAGGCTGCCAGCAGCGATGTTACACGGAAATATCTGGAGCGAAAAAAGCTATCCGTTTTTATAACCGGCAGTCAGCAAGGCGAAAGTTGGTATAAGCCTGCCAGTAAAACAGATTATCATTTTCTGAAATCACTGGTATTTGTCACACTCCGGAAGACAGGTATCGGTCTGAACAAACTCACTGTTGCAGATATCGATAGCCGTTTATTTGCCGAAGGTGAAGCCTTCATCATCAATAACAAACCTCTGCTTAGTATTGGCCGCTTAAGAACAAATGTGCTTAAACAGTTTGATATCAGACAGGATGTGTTTTATGCCGAAATAGACTGGAGTACGCTTCTACTTGAAGTGAAGCCTGACAGTGTGAAATTCAGTGAAATTTCCCGCTTTCCCGAAGTGCGCCGCGACCTGGCATTGCTGCTCGACAAGAAAGTGAAATTCAGTGATATAGAGGCGCTTGCTTACCGCAATGGCAAAGGGATTTTGCGATTGGTAAATCTGTTCGATGTTTACGAAGGCGAAAAAATTGAAGCTGGCAAGAAATCGTATGCTATCAGTTTAACTTTGCAGGACGATAATAAAACGCTGACCGATAACGATATAGAAAAGCTTATGAAACGACTGGCTGAAGTTTTTGAAAAAGAACTGGGCGCAGTAATCAGGAAATAGTATCCAAACGGATGTAATTTAGAAATGCCGGGCTATGTCCCGGTTTTTCCTTTATTGTGAATGCATACGAAATTGGCTGTTTTCGTTTTTTGCCATTTTGTCAGCAATACTGCCAAAAATCGTTAAACAGATAAAATTTTTCCGGGGAATAGCGTTAACTTTGCACCGTAATAGCTGAGAAGGCTGTATAAACAATGGATATAATTTCGGTAAAACAACGTTTTGGGATAATAGGTAATTCACCCTTGCTCGACAGGGCCATTGATATTGCCAGGCAAGTAGCGCCAACGGATTTAAGCGTTTTGATAACAGGCGAAAGTGGAGTTGGCAAAGAAATTTTCCCGCAGATCATCCACCACATGAGTGCACGCAAACACGGGCCTTATATCGCTGTGAACTGTGGAGCTATTCCTGAAGGTACCATTGATTCTGAGCTTTTTGGTCATGAAAAGGGATCCTTCACCGGTGCGCATGAGGCGCGTAAAGGATATTTCGAAGTGGCGAATGGGGGGACTATTTTCCTGGATGAAGTTGCGGAATTGCCGTTATCTACCCAGGTGCGTTTACTCAGGGTGCTCGAATCGGGCGAGTTTTTTAAAGTCGGCTCGTCAAAAAGCCAGAAAACGGATGTTCGCGTGGTTGCAGCTACCAATGTTGAAGTTCAGCTGGCAATAGATCATGGTAAGTTCAGGCAGGATCTGTTTTATAGGTTGAATTCAGTGCCTATTGCCGTGCCAGCATTGCGTGAGCGTAAGGATGATATTTTTCTGTTGTTCCGTAAGTTCGCTTCCGATTTTGCCGAAAAATACCGTATGCCGGTTCTTGAGCTCGACGATGAAGCCAAACAGATACTTAGCGGTTATCGCTGGCCGGGAAATATCAGGCAACTGAAAAATTTTACAGAGCAAATTTCGATCATTGAACGTAACCGCAATGTTTCTGCTGCCACTTTGCAGCGCTATCTTCCTGAAACTACGCGGCGTGACCTGCCGGTATTGTTCAAAGATACACACAAAGGCAGTGATATGTCAGAAAGGGAGTTGCTTTATAAAATTCTCTTCGACATGCGCCGCGATGTTACTGACCTTAAGAAATTAGTCGGTGAGATCATCGGGCACGATGAGGTTGCCAGTCATTTTAATAATCCAGCCAGCCATATTCCTGAACATTTGATAAGCGAACCACAACGACAGGAGAGCAATAGGGTCATGGTTCACGACAGGGATCAGCCAATTGACGACGAGCCTTTTATACATGGTGAAATTATGGAAGAATCACTTTCGCTTCAGGAACGCGAACTTGAACTCATCCGCCGCGCACTCGATAAACACGAAGGACGTCGCCGTAATGCTGCAAAGGAGCTTGGAATTTCAGAACGTACATTGTACCGTAAAATCAGGGAATATGAAATTAAAGGATAAAAATCGCCTGTTGAAAACAAGCCGGTTAGCGCGTTGGGTTGTGTTGCTTCCTTTGTCTGTAGCACTTGTTGCCTTTTTCCTGGTGCAGGGTTGCAGTTATTCCTTTACCGGAGCAAGTATTTCGCCCAGTGTTAAATCCATATCGGTAGGTTACCTTCCTAATAATGCATTGCTGGTTCAGCCAACACTCAGCCGCAAATTAACCGAGGCCATACGGGATAAATTTACCACCCAGTCGAATCTTTCTCTTGTGAGTTCTAACGGAGACCTTAATATTGAAGGCGAAATTACCGGGTATACTACTGAACCGGTGGCCATTACCGGCGAACAGCAAGCCGCTTTGCAACGGTTGAAGATTACAGTAAATATCAGGTTTACCAACAAACAGGATTCAAAACAGGATTTTGAAACCAGTTTTTCACGGTACGAGGACTATGACTCTCATAAGCGGCTCAGTGAGGTTGAAGAATCATTAATTGACATCATTAACGATGAACTGGCGCAGGATATTTTTAATAAAGCAGTTGTGAACTGGTAAGGTTAAACGTTAATGGTATAATTGTTAAATGTATAATCGTAAAAGAATATATAAGTTACAACAGAATGACCATCGCATAACAACTGAAACCTGAAACCTGAAACTCTGAAACTCTGAAACCCTTCAAACCTTCTCATGACTCCCGAAACCTTTAATCGTTATCTGAAAGATCCGTCGCTGCTGGATAGCCAGACAGTAGATGAACTTTGGGCACTGGTTAAGGAATATCCTTATTTTCAGGTAGCACGTATGTTGCTGGCAAGGAATCTGTACAATACAGGGCACGAGGCTTACCCGCTCTCGCTCCGGCTGGCTGCTGCTTATGCCGGCGACAGAAGCAAGTTAAAGATGCTGATTGAAGGTAATCCTGATTTTAGTATTGATAAAACAGGTAATGATATTCTCGACGAAACCATTGCTCAACCTCAGCCAACAATAAATACCACTGAAGTTTTAGCAGATGGCCAGGTAATAGCAGAGGGAAAAAAGGTTGAATCAAAAGATGATCTTGTCGGAAGGCATGTTTCTTTGTTGCAGGAAGCTGAATTAACAGAAATAAAGGAAGAGACAATTCAGGATAATACAAATGATAAGGAAAGCGATGAGGCTTTTATCGAAACGGATAATAACCCGTCAGAAGAAGTTCCTGGATCAATTCCTGCTGTTATCCTAACACCGCAACCTGAAATTGCAAAAACACTGCGCAATCCGTTGATTGACAGTATTTTTATGCGGTTGAGCGAGATACCTGTAACGGAACCGGAAGCAGACAATGTCTTTTTGAATCATACAGAAATTAAATCAACAGAACCTCCAAAAGAAACGGTTGCAGCACGCAATGAACTGGTTGAAAGGTTTATACGCGAAGAACCACGTATAAGCGCACCGAGGCATGAATTTTATAATCCCGAAGATAAAGCAAGGCAAAGCACCAGCCTGCCTGAAGATATGGTAAGCGAAACGCTGGCCAGGATTTATGAGCAACAAGGACTTTACAACATGGCCATAAAAATTTATGAAAAACTCATGTTGCTTATTCCCGAAAAAAGTACTTACTTTGCATCCCAAATTAATGAAATCGAGAATAAACGTAAGTAACACATTTATAAATACATAAAAAACAAGAGAGTATGAATGCTTTTATTTTTGTTTCTGTTTTGATCCTGATCGCTTGTGTGCTCATGGTACTTGTTGTTTTAGTTCAGAACTCAAAAGGGGGTGGATTGGCATCAAATTTTTCGTCATCCAACCAATATATGGGCGTTCGCAAAACGGCCGATTTTCTTGAAAAATTTACGTGGGGATTAGCCATTGCAGTCCTGGCGCTCAGCCTGTTCTCGATAGCTGTAATTCCCCGGGGAACAGCGAAACAGGGAACTTCCGATACAGAACTTCGTCAGAATATTGACGAAAATGCACAGCCGGTTCAGGATTTTCAGACTCCGCCCAAAGAAAAAAAATAAAAGTATACTAAAAATATTTTGTTGAATGTCAGAATGTCACGTGCATTCTGACATTCTTTTTTTTGTCTGGTTTAAAACCGCCAGCCAATTTGCTTTGAACAAGGTAATATAAAAGATAAAGTATTCATTTTCAATAGTATGATCCATCTGCTATAATGGCGCTCTGCAATGCCGGTTTTAAGTTTGGCACGAATTATGACATTACAAACATCATTCAAAGTAAATTTATTTAATCGTTTAACATAAAAATCAAGTAAAAAACATGGCACAGGTAAATGTAAAGCCTTTGGCCGACCGAGTACTGGTTGAGCCGGCAGCAGCCGAACAAAAAACAGCAGGTGGTATTATCATCCCCGACACCGCGAAAGAAAAACCACAGAAGGGCACAGTTGTAGCCATCGGAACTGGTAAAAAAGATGAACCGCTTACCGTTAAAGTCGGCGATCAGGTATTATACGGAAAATATTCTGGTACTGAGATCAACATCGAAGGCAAAGATTATCTGATCATGCGCGAAAGCGATATTCTGGCTGTGATATAATTATTAACTCAAAAAAAAACTTCAGAGATGAAAGGAAAAGAAATATTATTCGAAAGTGAAGCCCGCGACCGCATGAAAAAAGGCGTGGATGCTTTGTCAAATGCAGTAAAAGTCACGCTTGGCCCTAAAGGCCGCAATGTCATTATCGAAAAAACCTATGGCGCACCCCAGATCACGAAGGATGGTGTTACTGTAGCAAAAGAAATTGAACTGAAGGATTCCGTTGAAAACATGGGAGCTCAGATGGTGAAGGAAGTAGCTTCAAAAACGGCTGATGTTGCTGGTGATGGAACCACAACCGCTACTGTACTCGCTCAGTCCATAATTACTACCGGTTTGAAAAACGTAACCGCAGGCGCAAATCCAATGGATTTGAAACGGGGTATCGAAAAAGCTGTAGCTCTTGTTGTTGCTGATCTGAAAAAACAATCAAAAGAAGTTGGCGACAGCATCGAAAAGATTCAGCAGGTAGCTACCGTTTCGGCTAATAACGACCAAACCATTGGAAAACTATTGGCTGAAGCTATGCAGGCAGTTTCGAAAGAAGGTGTCATCACGATCGAAGAAGCTAAGGGTATTGAAACAACTGTAAAAGTTGTTGAAGGTATGCAATTCGACCGCGGTTATATTTCACCGTATTTTGTAACGGACGCTGAAAAAATGGAAGTGGTTTACGAAAATCCGTACATCCTCATCCATGATAAAAAGATCAGCAGCATGAAGGATTTACTTCCAATCCTGGAAAAAGTGGTTCAAACCGGACGTCCTCTGCTTATCATTGCCGAAGATGTTGATGGTGAAGCATTGGCAACCCTGGTTGTAAATAAAATTCGCGGCTCTCTTAAAATTGCTGCTGTTAAGGCTCCCGGCTTCGGTGATCGTCGCAAGGAAATGTTACAGGATCTTGCTATCCTTACCGGTGGCACTGTTGTTTCTGAAGAACAGGGTTATCGCCTCGAAGATGCTGACCTGAGCTACCTCGGACAAGCTGAAAAAATCAATATCGATAAAGACAATACTACAATCGTAAGTGGTAAAGGTGCCAAAGAAGGTATTGTTGCCCGCGTAAGCCAGATCAAAGCACAGATTGAGACTACCACATCCGACTATGACCGCGAAAAACTTCAGGAGCGTCTTGCCAAATTAAGCGGTGGTGTTGCGGTTATCTATGTAGGTGCAGCCAGCGAAATGGAGATGAAAGAGAAGAAGGACCGTTTCGACGATGCTTTGCATGCGACACGTGCTGCCATCGAGGAAGGAACTATTCCTGGCGGTGGTGTTGCATATATCCGTGCTATCAAGGTACTCGAAAATGTAAAAACCGAAAACCAGGACGAAGAACTCGGTATCAAGATCGTGAAACGCGCTCTTGAAGAACCACTTCGCCAGATCGTGGCTAACGCCGGTTTCGAAGGATCAATCATTGTTCAGAAAGTGAAAGATGGTAAAGATGATTTCGGATTTAATGCACGTACCGAAGTTTTCGAAAACCTTTACTCGTCGGGTGTTATCGATCCTACAAAAGTAGCACGTGTTGCGTTGGAAAATGCAGCTTCCATTGCAGGAATGTTACTCACTACAGAGTGTGTGATCTTCGAAAGCAAAGACGATAAGGAACCAGCCATGCCAAATCCTGGTATGGGCGGTATGGGCGGAATGTACTAAGCGACAACCTTCCCGGATACATATTGTTTCAAAGCCCTGCTTCGGCGGGGCTTTGGCGTTTTTGGGAAATTCAAAATTCAAAATTCAAATTTCAAAATGCAGTAAAAATTTCAAGAAAAATTGCTATGAAAGTCTGCAACATGCAAATTTTAATACGGAAACTCTAAAACCTTAAATCCCCAATCCAAAATTCTTATAATCTGTCAATCCGCATAAATACATTCCAGTATTTTTCCTTATTCATATCCGACCAGTGAATCTGCATCCTGCGGTATTGATAGGTCTGTATCTGGCAAACAATAATAAGTAGAATAGTCAAACTGAGAAATATTATTTTTGATTTTCTGTTCCTGATTTTCTGTATTGCAGTTGCCAGCAGGATTGCGAAAAGCGGGTAGAAATCGATCATAACCCTTTGCGAAAAACTGCCCCCGTAAAACCACATATGCCAGGAAGAAAAAACATAAACAATAAAGATCAGAAAGCCCAATAAAGAGTAGAACTGGAACCGGTTTGAACGGAATAAATATTTGAAACCCGTCAGACTCAGAAATAACAATGGGGTATAAATGAACATCCCTTTCCGGTAACTGAAAAGGAAGTTCCCGATCTGGGGACTCATGAAATTGAACCCTTCCTCTTTGTAAGAATACACGATAAAGCTACCTGTTGATATTTTATAAATTATAAGCTGAATAGTTACAAGAAGTAAAAAACTGGCAAAAGCTATAAGTAAGTGCCATTTTTTTGCATAAAGACTTTTAATCCCTGTCAGCAATTGTTCAGGATTGCCCGCTAAGAATGGGATTGCCAGCACGACCAGCAGATTTACCGGCCGGATCAGGGTGATCATTCCCAAAAGTAATGCACTGTAAATAAGGTATTTATTTTTGTGGATTGAGAAATACTTCCGGATCGATACGGACATCCAGGTAATTGCCGTAAACGAATACAGATGAGACATGGCAAATTCACTGATCACATAATAAAATAGGTTGGTGCCAAATACAATTGCAATCAGGACAATTGCAATGTTCTTTTCATCAAACTGGTATGAACGTAACAATCTTCGTAATCCGTACAATGCAAGCAGAAGGTAGAACAATGCGCCCAGGTGGGCCATCATTGTATAATAGTAGCTGTATCCATCGGCCGGGAAACCCGATATCAGGGTTATTGCATGTCCGGCAAGGAAAAAAGGGAGCAGGCAGATGGCGGTGCCAACATAATATTTATCTATGATTTTGTGGTTGCTCTGCCTAAGATACGTATAGTAAAGATTGGGATTGTAATAAGTTTCACGTTCAATCTGGTTAAAGAACCCGAAATTAAGATCGTGGTAAATAAAAACAGCCGGCAGGTAAGCATAGTATCCTTTGGCATCTGCTTCCATAATGCCGGTTTTATAGTCTTTTTTAAAGGAAGTGTTAATTGCGGCCCAGAGCACTAAAAATAGGATTAGCGGGGGCACAACAGCAGGCCATGATGCAGATTTCGCTTTAAGGATTTTATAACCAGGAAAACCTGCCATATTTTATCAGTTTACAGCCAGTGTAATTTGCAAAGATATGCTTTAAAAGATATAATTTTCAGGTGATCATGTGTTGCTTTCCCTTGTGAATTCAACCTGAGAATGGGATATGTTTTCTGCACTTCCGGAAATATAATCCTTTTGTATGTAGATCTGATTGGTTGCGATCAATATGTCAAATGTAAAAAAACTAATCGTGTTTAATGAGTTTGCCGTTGCTGGTTATTTTGCCTGAGATTTCAGAAGGATTGCCCCGGTAATATATATTTCCCAGGCCGGCAATCTCGTATTCAAAATGGTAGCTCACGTTCACGTAACAATCGTTGGGGCTGGCATTTCGCATGAAAAGATAGACTGAGTTAAGGTCAAGGCAGTGAAATGCACCATATGCACCCGAAAATATAAAATTCACACCGGTTCTACCTCTTATCGTCATGTCAGCCGATCCATTGGTAATACTGAGTTTGGAAGTGCCGGTTTTAATTGTTAAGTTGATATATCCTGATCCGCCGATGGATGAAACCGAAAGTGAATCTTCTCGGATAGTATCCGTATTGGTTACATTGCTTGTTGCTTTAAATTCAAGGTCCAACAGATGTGGTAAAGTGACGAATGCAGTAATTTTTTTGTCATACGATCGTAACCAGTTAAACGTGTTTGTATTCCGGATGGTTAGCATGCTGTCACTAACGGTTGTTTCGATTCCCGGTAAAAGATTTTCTCCTCCCTCGAGCCTGATGCTGTATATTTTCCCCTGGGTAATTACAAGGTTTACATCATCGTTCAGATATATTTTAGTGAAATTTTCATTAGTCGTCCGGTCAATGGTAATGGTTTTGCCTGTTCGGATGGCAAAATCAAAGAAATGATCTTTTTGGCAGGAGGTAAAAAGCATTGAAATGACAGATATCACAAGAAATGCCATGTATTTTTGTTGCCTGTTTGGCTGTATCGGAAGCAGGAATGATTGGTTCATAATGCTTTCCCTCTATAAGTCCATGGTATTTTGTATCCTAAACCTATTGCCAGGAAATCGGCCCTGCCGATATTTGTCCGTAAAGTGAGATTTGCATAAAGTCCGGGAGTCACCTGGTACTGTAATCCCAGTTTGAAATAGGAATTTGTCGGCGCAAGCTTTCCCCTTAAATAAAATCCAACCCCGAAATTGTATGAAAGCCTGGACATACTGAGCTGGTATACCGGTCCTACCCCGAACCGCAGGAGTTCGCTTTTATACTTGTAGGCGACATTATTGAGCCTGGCAAAGAAAAAATCAGATTCGTCGTACGATAAATCGAATCCTATGCCTGCACTGCTTTTAAACGAAAACTGTTTCATAACAGAACCGGAGAAACTATAAACCATAAACGATTGATTGTATTCGCTCCCCATATCTTTAACCGCAACCGCAGTTCCAAATGAGAAATCGATTGATTTTGTTTCGGGAAATTCAAAAGAGTATAGCAAAGGCATAATTTTCTTGTTCAGGTATCCATTCTCTTTGCTTAGCCGGTAAGCAAAGGCTAAATTAACGGATGAGGTGTTCATCCCGTAATTAGGTGTTTTGGTGGAACCGTTGGAAAAATGCATCAGCGCAACGCCTACAGCCGCATTCATCCTGGGATTAAACCGCCACCGGTATTCGGTCATCAGGTTTATCGCAGCATTCAGATGAGAGCCAATGGCTATGTATTTATAATTATCTAACCTGTCGAAACGTTCGGTCAGATATGCCAGACCGATGCCCACCCGGAAGTTAAGTTCATGTTTTTTATTTCGTATAATGGGATAATTAACATAAGGGAAAACCGCATTGGCACTGCCGAGTAATTTTGAATTTCCCATGTTTGAGTACCAGTAGCTGACACCCATAATGGGATACCCATACATAGTTTGCCAGCGTTGCCGACCGTAAGTCTCTTTTCCAAGGTTTATCTCGTAGGAAGGGAAATGGGCATTAAAAATTTTCATCTCGAGATGATGGTTTATCATAAAACCATAATTCACACGCCCTTCGAGTAACAGATTTGAGCCCCATAACTTATGTTGAGCTATAGCCGGCACTTTAATAAGCACTAGCATAACTATCAAAATAACAGTTAATTTAAATCTGAACAGGGCCATTCGAGTCTTACTAACAATACAAATGGCCTGAAAAGGCCATCAGCATAACGCAAATTTACTTCCATTCGTGCAGGTAACAAAGTTTTTATTTAAATATCCAGTTATTTAATATAATCATACCGGGTATTGGGTTGGGCTGTTTGTACCATAATAATAATGATGTTGTCCGAAACGCCGGTTTATTTAAAATGTCATTTGCTATATTTACTTTGTCATTTTACTTGCGTCATCTGTCTTCCAGCTACAGGTCTATAAAGGCCCATTACCCATTATCCTCATATTTTAACGAATTATCAGCTGCAAGTAATTGAACTTTACACAATGCGTACCTTTACTGAAAATATTTGCAATGGATCCACGACTGATTGAATTTGAGAGGTTATTGAAAATTATGGATGAACTCAGGGCGAAATGTCCCTGGGATAAGGAACAGACATTTGACTCACTTCGGCACCTTACTATCGAAGAAATGTATGAGCTTTCGGATGCCATCCTCGAAAAGAACCTGGATGAAATACGGAAGGAACTTGGCGACCTGATGCTTCATCTTGTTTTTTATGCCAAGTTAGGCGAAGAAGCCGGATCATTCGGCATTGCCGATGTACTGAAAGGAATAAACGAAAAACTAATTAACCGCCATCCGCATATTTATGGTACTGTTACCGTAAATAGTGCCACAGATGTTAAAGACAACTGGGAAAAGATAAAGCTTACCGAAGGCCGGAAATCTGTTCTCGAAGGTGTGCCTATGTCGTTGCCGGCAATGGTAAAAGCTTTCCGGATACAGGATAAAGTCCGGGGTGTGGGATTCGACTGGGATAACGTATCGCAGGTATGGGATAAAGTGGAAGAGGAGATTGCAGAATTAAAGCATGAATTGGCGAATGGCGCGGATACCCTTCGCACCGAATCGGAATTTGGTGACCTGCTGTTTGCCCTCGTAAACTATGCCCGTTTTATTGATGTAAATCCCGAAACAGCCCTCGAACGCACTAACCGCAGATTTATCAGCCGGTTTAAACATCTAGAAAAGGCTGTAAATGCTGAAGGCAAAAGCCTGCATGATATGACCCTGGCCGAAATGGACGTTTACTGGGAAAAAGCTAAGAAATCGCAAGGCTGAAACAAGCATATCGGCAAGCATTCACAATTCTGAAAAGTTAAATTATGCAGCCGGGGATTCTTTCCTGAATGGATCGTCCAAAACAGATCCTGAATTAGTTGATTGGTAAATATCATTAACAAATAAAAAGTAAAATCCAGAAACCTGTCATTTTATGCAACCCGGATCATTAAAAAAATTTATGTATCTGTCAATTGTTGCTGCTGTGGCAACAATATCCTTGAAGCTCATGGCATATTTTCTGACCAATTCGGTTGGATTGTTATCCGATGCCCTGGAATCGTGTGTTAACCTTATTGCCGCCGTTGTTGCACTTTTTATGATCATGCTGGCTGAAAAACCTGCCGATGAAGAACATGCCTTTGGACATAATAAGGCAGAGTATTTTTCTAGTGCCATCGAAGGTGGTTTGATTGTTCTTGCGGCTTTCAGCATTATATGGTCAGCAATACCGCGACTGATCAATCCACAGCCTCTGGAGAATGTTGGTATAGGTTTGATTATTGCTGTTGGTGCTTCGGTAATAAACTTGGCGGTAGCCCTTGTTTTGCTGAAAAACGGCCGAAAAAACAATTCTATCATACTCGAGGCAGACGGAAGGCATCTAATGACCGATGTATATACTTCGGGCGGAGTTTTAATAGGAATTGGTCTGGTAAAAGTTTCGGGTTGGCTTATACTGGATGGCATTGTCGCAATCGGGGTGGCATTGAATATTTTATGGACTGGATATCAGATCATGCGTCGTTCAGCTTTGGGTTTGCTCGACTCAGGTATCCCGGAGGCCGATCGCTTAAAAATAACCAAGGCGTTGGAACCTCTTAAGTTGCAGAATCTTGATTATCATTCACTTTTAACAAGGCAGGCTGGTCAGCGAAAATTTATTGCTATGCATGTGCTGATGCCCGGGAAATGGACTATACAGGAAGGCCACAATGCAGTTGAAAAGATTGAAAGAGACATACGCGAACTTTTTGATTCACCTGTTACTGTTTTCACGCACCTGGAGCCTATAGAAGACCCAGTTTCAATGAATGACATTGGAATTGACAGGAACGACAATGTTATTTGAAAATGCAAAGCAGGATTGTGGCCTATAAAAGAACCCCGCATCGTTTTCGCGATCGGGGTTCCCGTTTATCTGAGGAACAATTATGGCATCGCCGGAACCTGCGATGCATCAACCGGGACTTTTCCGGTGAGGCTTTTCAGGAATGATGAAATATCACTAGTTTGTTCAGGTGTGAGTTCTTTATTTAATTGCCCTTTTGCCATAACCTGAACGGTTTTGTTTAATTCCTTTAAACTGCCGTCGTGCAGGTAAGGCCAGGTCTCAGCCACATTGCGGAGTGAAGGCACCTTGAAAATGTATTTATCAGCTTCATTTTTTGTTACCTGCATCTTTCCAAGATCATCCACGGTACTGCTGGTGAGTTCCTTGTGTGTTCCGAACAACGGGTATTTCTGGAACATATTCCCGCCCAATAACGGGCCTGAATGACAAGCTGTGCAGCCCGTCTCAACAAATGAATGGAGTCCTTTTAGTTCTTGTTCGTTGAGTGCAGCCAGGTCACCTTTAAGAAATGCATCGAATTTGCCCGGAGTAAGTAAAGTGCGTTCAAAAGCACCGATAGCTTTTTTCATATTGGTAAATGAAACGGGGTGTTTTTCGCCGGGGAAGGCAGTTGCAAACATTTTAGTATATCCTTCATTATCTGAAAGCCGGGCTATCACCATTTTTTCATCAGGCATACCCATTTCGGCAGGATTCATTACCGGGCCGCCAGCCTGTTCTTCCACATCTTTCATTCTTCCATCCCAAAACTGTAAAAAATGCAATGAAGCATTAAAGGTTGTTGGTGAATTCCGTGTGCCCAATTTGCCATTATCCCCCGGGCTGGTTGATCTGTTATCAACACCATAGGTGGCCAGGTTATGGCATGTGTTGCAACTTTCGGTATTATGCACCGAAAGCCGGTTATCATAATACAGTGTTTTGCCAAGTAGCACTTTTTCGGGAGTAACAGCATTTTCGGGATTTGCAGCATCCGCGGGCAAAGGCTTAAACACGTTTTTGGCTAACAGCAGCACTGAATCGGCTTTCATTCCGGAAGCTTGTTCCTTATTTTGTTTATTCTTACAGCCAAAGCTGGAAGCCATAATTGTAAGAATAGCAAGAGTGAGTAATTTTTTCATGATTACAGAGTTTTTGGATTAATACAAATATAAAGAATATTTTTTTTAATTACCTGATCTGGATTAATTTACCCTATATTATTCTACTTATGCAGATTACGAAATAGTATTTGTTCCGAGCAAAAATGTAAAACTATTGGTAATGGGTATGATATTTTACAACTAATAACCGTCTTGTTCCCCATTCTCGCTGTTTGACGGATCATTAGATGGTTTCCTGGTATAGTTGTTTATCTTCAATTGTATCCCGGCATATAGAATACGTGATTCACGGTAACGTTTGCTTTCAGTAGTGAAACCGTTTCCATAGGTATTCTCGTAGAAAGTCCGGGTGTTGAAAATATCTGTTAACCGGAGGGTGAAGGATAGTTTGTTCTTCCATACATCCTGCCTGAACGAAGCATCAGCATAATATTGAGCTTTATGGTACTCTTGTACGGAACGGGTAGGTGATCTGAATGTGCCGATTACCTGGAGTGAACCGTCTTTCCAGGGAATAAATGTCATGTTTAGCCTTGAACTCCACGCGAACCGGTCGGACCCAGGTATATTCTCTTCCGAGATCGCGCTCATAAGATCACGGAACAGTGATATGTTTACATTTAATTTCATCCATTTTACCGGGTTCGCCGATCCAACTATTTCGATGCCATAAGATGTACTGGTGTTAATATTCATGGGCATGGTAAAAGTAACACCGCTTGAATCAATACGGGTAATATCTTCAACTACATCGTTGGTGCGGTGATAAAAGATGCTTGTGGTGATCGAACTTGTTTGCCAGAATTTCTGGATGCCCAGCTCAAGCGAATTAGAAAATTCAGGTTTTAAGGCAGGGTTCCCCGTTTCAATATTCAATGAATCGGCATAATCGATATAAGGGTTTAATTCGCGGGGTGACGGACGCTCTACCCGCCGGCTATAACTAAACTGCAGCTCTTTCCCTTTACCCAGGTCATATTCGGTGTGCAACGATGGGTATAGTTTGGAATAGGAACTATTGTATTCAGCATTGGTTTGAGTAACATTCGATATCGTCCACACCTGTTCGAAACGCAATCCGGCCTGGTATTTGAATTTGCCGGTTGAATTGCCATATATACAATATATAGCATACAATTGGTCAGTGTAGTCATATTGATTCTTCAGATTTGCCTGGTTGATCCATTGTCCTGTTGAATCATTGTAATTGCTGTAATCATAACGCATAGTCATGTCACGGATAGCGGCCTTATACCCTGCTTCGATACGGCCATTTTCTTTCATGGGGTAAATGTAATTGCCTTGTAATGTTAATGCCTTGTTCGTGTTTAAGGAATTGTTGTGTTGAAGCAAGGGATTACCTATAATTTCAGAGCCGGGGGCAAAATAATCCTGCTGTTGTATATCGCTTCTGCTTTCCATCGAGTTTGAGCTGAATATGATATCATTGGTATATTCCCGACCTTTCTGAGGAAAGACGTGCTTAAAGGAGATTGTATAATCGTTGGAATTTATATCCCGGCTGT
>Ga0208789_1001297_pt1 | contig 14794 bp, 8 predicted proteins | sample Methanotroph_Enr_FD_187368 | JGI IMG/M metagenome (GOLD analysis project Ga0208789, IMG submission 187368) | Enriched soil microbial communities from Old Woman Creek wetland in Ohio, USA - Methanotroph_Enrichment_5 (SPAdes) (version 2) | ecosystem: Environmental > Terrestrial > Soil > Wetlands...
ACTTATACACCTAATCAGGGAATGGAAAGCTGATGTGGTTATCGGGCCGAGGCCATATGACTATCATCCCGATCACCGGAATACCGCCATTGCCGTCCAGGATGCTGCCTTTTTGGTTATTGTACCCAATATTGGCCGCGAAATGCCTGCATTAAAGAAGAACCCGGTCTTTTTATATACTGAAGACCGATTCAAAAAACCGATTCCCTTTTCTTATGATATTGTTGTCGATATATCGGATGTATTTGAAAAAAAGATTTATGCTATGTCGGCCCACAAATCACAGTTTTTCGAATGGTTGCCATGGTTGTCAGGCCAACTGGCAAGTGTTCCGAAAACAGATGATGGTCGTTTAAAGTGGCTTGCAGAAACGAGAAAAGGGAGCATTTCAAAAGAAGCGAAAGAGGGATTGACAAAATGGTATGGCGCCAAAGCAGAAAAGGTAAAATATGTTGAATCGTTTGAAATTTGTGAATATGGCCGCTATCCGGATGAAAAGGAAATAAAACAGTTATTTCCTATGCTGGGAAAATAGTTTTTTGGGGGGATTTACGAAGTTGAAGCAGGATATAAAGTTGTATTTATATACTTTGCTACTTATTCTTACTCCATTCTTCAAACATCGAGATTGCCTTGAACAAAACTCCTGCCTCACCCCTGAAGGTTCCAGATCCTTTTGGTTTGTTATCAACCGAATACCATTCATAAAATCCATTGTTCTCCTTTACCCTTTTCAGCATTGGTTGTACCTGGTTTAATGTTCCATCCTTCCAAACTAAGTTGTAAATCTCCCGGTTTATAATTTCCGGGAAGAAGGTTGATATTTAGGATGATTTCCCTGTTTTCACCAGGAAACAAAGTGATGTAGTTATCACTAAAAAAGACCGGAAGCGCAAGTTGACCGCTCTTTGCATCGACAACTTTCAGCCTTATAAAGAATGCTGTTTCTTTACCGGGATTGCTGATCAAAACGACTTTCTGCCCCTTTGAATTGAGCCTTAATTCACTTTGTAAAGTGCACTCTTTTAATTCATTCAGTTTTTCGAAACTTCTGCCTGGTTTTGATAGCCAGTAAAAATTTTCATCCCTGAGGATTTTATCCGGTCCCAGCAGTTTCAGTCGCAGGAAGAAAACCTTATCCGTTATATTTTCTGATTTTATTTTACGCTGTGCTGAAACAGTATTTGCCGGGATCGAAGCTTTATATTGGTCGCCGGACAAAAGCTTTCCATGAATATCAAAAAGTTCAGAACTGATTGTAAGGTCTTTCTGGTCGAAAACTGTTTGATTGACCAGGCAAACAGATGAGTCGTTCAGATTTAGCTGAACATGAAGCGGTACCGCACCGTGCAGGTATCCGTAAAAACCACCATTTTGCTCAAGGAATACATCATAGAATTGTCCCCGCAAAGCAGTCCAGGGATTCTGGTTTTTCCAGACCAACATTCCCGAATAGGTAGTCCACATCTTTGCATTAAACCCTTCCTGTAGCGCACGGTACTGCTCGTAATTAACCAATTGGGCCTTTTTACAGAAATCGTCAATCCCTTCCACTTTGCCGTATTGCTCAATGAAATCGTCATACCCGATGTATTTGTGATACTTCCATGTTGGATTTTCTCCCCTTTTATTTGGAGGGGTCAGGTCTTTTTCTTCCATTATTTTGCGCATCGTTTCCACGTTTGGCATTCCGACTGAACCTAATTCGGGATTGAAAGGGAAAGAAGTTACTGAAAAAAAGTGGAGTGGATTCTGAATGCCATAAGGACCATCGCCAGTGCCACCCAATGTGTTTCGCGCCAGATCGGCCGATGTTGATTCGTTCAGATAATACCGCGAACCATCGTAAAGCGGGAATACTTCATTTTTTAGCTTTTTGTCGATATCCCCGGGAGGAGGAAATTCGTTTCCTCCGCACCACAGGTATAAACTGGGATGGTTACGCAGCATCTTCACCTGGTCGATCACCGAGCTGATAAACAGGGAGTGGTTGTCGGGATAAGCCCGACGGCGTTCCTGTGTCTCTTTTTTTGTAGGGTCGAACCACCGACCGTTGCAGTCGCCCGATATCCAGAGGTCCTGCCATACCAGGAGCCCATATTTATCGCAGGCATCATAGAATTCGGGGCGTTCAGTCATCGATCCGCCCCAAATCCGGATCATATTCATATTCATCTCTGCATGCATCTTCACATCGGCTTCGTAACGCTGTGCCGATAGCCGGAGCAGTGCATCAGAGGCAATCCAGTTTCCCCCTTTGATAAAGACATCCTGGCCGTTGACAGAGAATATTCTTGCGCCCAATGCCTCATCAAAACGACTTCCGGTTTGACGGATACCAAAAGGAATTTTTTCCTTGTCGGAGATTTCGCCATTGTTCAGCACGAACGATAATTCAATGTTATATAAAGGATGCTCCCCTATCCCGTTTGGCCACCACAATTGCGGATTTTCTACCTGGAATTCGGGCAGCGCAACTGTGATTTTTTCGGCGGGAAGTAAATCCACCGTTTTGGAAACCTCATATTTCCCGCATCGGGCAATTACCTTGCCACTTTGCCTTGTTCCAGAACCGTTTACTAAATCGGTTGATGTCGCGATCAGTGCAGGAGCCTGTTTCCCGGCGGGGAGCCTTTTGCCGGGCACTTTTGTTTGAATGTAAGGATCCAGTAAATCGATCGGGCCGGTGATTTCAATGGCTACCTCATCCCATATCCCCGTATTACGGTCCCTGATAGGACAAATCCAATCCCATCCGGCAGTAAATTGCATGGCAACCGACTTTCCGATAGTTCCATCTCCTCCCTGGCCGATTGGGGCTCCTGCCGGATCGGGAGGATACACCAGAACTGCCAGGTTATTTATCCCTTTTTCAAGATAAGAGGTAACCGGGTATTTTTCACGTAAAAACATCCCCTGGTGAGTATCAGGATTAATCTTTTTCCCATTCAGAAATATATCAGCCGAATAATTGATGCCCCTGAATTTCAACCAAACTTGTTCATTTTTCTTTATTTCAGAAAGATTAAACTGGTTATAGAACCAATAGGTATAATACTCTGCCCCTGCATAGTGGATGTCAGGAATCAGTTCGTTGTTCATTCCAAAAAACGGATCAGGAACTTTCTTATTTTGCATTAACGTGGTTAGCACGGTTCCGGGTACTACTGCATCCATCCAATCGTAAAACTGAAAATTCTTACCTGTAATAACAGTTCCGTCAACCAATACTTCAATAGCCTTTTTTGCTTTCCAGCCTGAATTAAGTTTAATTACATCATGTTGAGCAATTACTGGCAGTGAAAGGATTGTCAACAATACAACAAGTAGTCTTATCATCATTTTATAATTTGTTTTTTAATCGGTTTTACATGGTTGGTAAAAGCGGTTTAAACTGCTCATAATTATCTTTTAATATCTAAATAATTCAAATAAATTTGTGTTAATAGTAAGGGACTATTGAATAATCTTACTCACTTTAAATACTACGGCATATTTCGATGGTAAAGATTTTGTCAGACTTTCAGAAACGGATAATTTAAAAACTGTTCCATCCGTTTTCCATTTGAATGAACTTCCTTTTTTGCCAGGCATTGTGATTTTAGCTCCTTCTTCAGGAACAAAACCTTTTACCTGGATTCCAGCCGGTATTTTTTCGTTTTCAGCCAGCAGGTAAATAATGTAAGGCAACAATTTGCCAGGGACCATATTCTCGGGAGTCAGGTAATTCTGGTTTTTCCCTTCCACGGCACGGTCAACTACAATGGCATCAGGTTGTTTTGACCTGATTTTCTCAACCAGTTCATCCATCCTGGTTTCACAGCAAATATAGCAAATTCGCGTCTATTTACGATAATCATTGGTGAAGAAATCAGACCGATGCAAAGATCTCATCGTTATATCTATGCAACGCTATAATGTTCAAACCAGTAGTTTTTATTCTTTAGAATTAAATAACAGCTTGATTTACCTGATAAGGCTTCATTCAATATCAAATACCGGGAATTCTGGGGGTATGGATCGTTTACATTTGAAAACAATTACAATTACAACACAGAATTTTGTAATTTTTTTAAAAAGATTCCGAGATTCTGGTAGTTCAGGAAAAATATTTTTATTTTTGAAGATGAAGAAATTTGCAATAGGTATTGCTATTTTTTATTTTTATATCATTTCTTTGGTATCTGTAGCACAAGGATTATGGAAGAGTTACAATAAACTATTTCAGCCTGATTAATTGAATATTAACCGCTTCCCGGAAATTACCTCAAATCCGGGGAACTAAATAAATAGCAAATGAATAAACTACTTTCCGGATTAATTATTTTAGCTTGTGCTTTCGTATTTGGGAGTTGCAAGCCTGCCAGAACTTTCACAGAGAATGAACTGGCGCTCATTCCACAACCTCAGAAAATGGTTTTGGGAGAATCATCTTTCAGGTTTAATAAAGGGACTCAACTGGTCGTAGAAAATGCTGAACAGCAAGTAATTGCTGCTCATTTTGCTGAGCTTTTCGATAAGGCAGCCGGATTGAAATTAAATATTTCGGTTGGTGGTGCAGAAGGCTCCGACCAGGTTTTTTTCAAAACGGAACCTGGCATGAATGCCGAAGGTTACTCGCTGGAAGTTTTAAAAAACCGTATAGAGATTAAGGCTACCAAACCGGCCGGGTTCTTTTATGCGATTCAAACGCTACGTCAATTACTGCCGGTTGAGATCGAAAGCGCACAAAATCAGCCAAAAATTGAGTGGCTGGTTCCTGTTATCGCGATTTCCGATCAGCCTTCATTCAAATGGCGTGGTTTTATGCTCGATGTTTCGCGTCACTTCTTTCCGAAGGAGGATGTACTTAGGATGATCGATTACCTGTCACTTCACAAAATCAATACGTTACATCTCCACCTTGTGGATGACCAGGGATGGCGTATCGAAATCAAAAAATATCCCAAACTAACAACTGTTGGAGCCTGGCGGGTCAACCGCGAAGACAAACCGTGGAACTCACGTCTCAAACAGGAAGCCGGTGAAAAGGCTACATACGGAGGTTTTTATACACAGGAAGACATCAAAGAGATGGTAACTTATGCACAAAGCCGGTTTATTGACATCATTCCCGAAATTGAAATGCCGGCCCATGTCAATTCAGCCTTGGCTGCTTATCCGCAATTTGCCTGTACAAAAGGACCATTTACAGTATTGCCGGGAGGTGTCTGGCCAATCACCGATATCTACTGTGCCGGAAAGGATTCCACACTTCTTTTCCTTGAAGATGTTTTATCTGAAGTGATGGCTATATTCCCATCAAAATACATACATATCGGTGGCGATGAGGCAACGAAAACCAAATGGGAAAAATGCCCCGATTGTAATAAACGGATCAAGACCGAAGGGCTTAAAAATGTGGGAGAACTTCAAAGCTATTTTATCAAGCGGATCGAAAAATTCGTCAACTCCAAAGGAAAGGTTTTGCTTGGCTGGGACGAAATCCTCGAAGGTGGTTTACCTCCCGAAGCTACTGTAATGAGCTGGCGTGGTATTAAAGGTGGTATTGAAGCTGCTAACCAGGGGCACGATGTGGTAATGACCCCAGATTCCGATTGTTATTTCGATTACTACCAGGGACCGGCAGACCAGGAACCATTGGCTATTGGCGGTTACCTGCCCTTGAGCAAGGTTTACAATTTCAATCCGGTTCCACCAGAGCTGAGTGCCGAAGCTGCCAAACATATCCTGGGCGGACAGGCTAACCTTTGGACAGAATATGTGCCAACCTTCAAACATGCCCAATACATGACTTTCCCAAGGATTGCCGCCCTGGCAGAAGTATTATGGAGTCCAAAAGAGGTCCGCAACTGGGAAAGTTTCTCCCGACGTATTCAATCCTTTATGAAACGCTACGACCAGATGGGCATTCACTATTCGAAGAGTGCTTACAAGGTTTCGGCCAAAACGCAGTTTGATCCTCAGAAAAAACAATTGGCTGTCACCCTGAGCAGCGACCTGGCAGGGGTTGAGATTCATTACACGACTGACGGCACCGAACCTACCGTTCAATCACCTGTTTACAATACCCCGATCCTGCTTGATAAAACATCGACCCTGAAAGCGGTTCCAATTGTTAATGGAGCAGTTGTTGAAAAATCAATAAGTCAGTCATATAGTTTTAACAAGGCCACCGTCAAACCCGTGAAATACCTCGATTTTTTCAGCGATCGTTATAAAGGATCGGGTGAATATACGCTGGTGAATGGTATACGCGGAACAACCAATCACAATGACGGTGAATGGCAGGCCTGGTCGGCAAAGAATATGGAAGTAGTGGTCGATCTGCAACAGTCAACCGAAATACACACTATTTCGTTAGGGTCGCTTCAGAATGCAGCATCCTCAATCTTTTTTCCAAAAAAGATTGAGTTCTTCGTTTCTGCGGATGGGGTAAAATACCAAAAAGTGGCCGAAGTTGGAAATGATATAGATCCCCTTTCAGCTGAAAAACAGCTGAAAGAATTCTCGGTATCGTTTAACCCGGTAAAAGCCAGCTTTGTAAAGGTAGTGGCTTACAACCTGGGCAAGTGTCCCAAAGGTAGTGCCGGCGAAGGCAAGGATGCGTGGATGTTTATTGACGAAATTACTGTTGATTAAATTTTATTTTCAATTACCAAATATGTCCTGCTCCCTGGTTTATCGGGAGGAAAGACACAAAATAGCAAAAGAGGCTGTCCAAAAACTCTGTGTTCCTCTGTGTATTCTCCGTGTTACTCTGTGTAATTAATTGTTGCACAGAGATTCACAGAGTAGGCACAGTGTTGCACAGAGTTGCACAGAGTGAAAAAACATTGTTTTCGAGTTTTTAGACAACCTCTTAAAAATTTTGTGTTGCTGAAAGGATCAATTCCGTATTTTATATGATCCCCTCGGATATTTGAAATGAGTCTTTAAATTAATATAAATGACAAATTTTATTACTCTCCTTTGGGAACAATAAGCCGATCGCCGGTTCTCTGGATCATGATTCGTTCCCAATCTTTGCCATATCCTGGTTGAGTAGGACCTTTAGGAATATTTTTCCCGTTACCGTTTTCCAAAAGTTTGCGACCCTCGGCGTTTTTTACATTTCCATCAATGTATTTCATAAACAGGTACTGGTAGAATGCTTTCCAGTCGCTTACCAGTTTATTTCCTGAAAAGACGAAATAGCTCGTCAGGTATTCGATAACTGAAGCCGGATTTTGCCGGAAAAGTTCTGATGCCTGCTTATCTGCTACCTGGATTTCGCTTGCAAACTGATTTTCAAGCTGTGCCTGGCAATTCGCTACATCAGGATGAATGAGGTTATAACGTGAAATGAGTCGAGCCCGCCAAAAGTAGTTTCGCCAATGGCTACCTGGTATTCATTCATAAACTGAACGACCGAAAAGGTATGAGCTATTTCCGGAATTTCACCCATAAGCTTCCCGTTCTCACAATGATAAATGGCGCATCGGTCACCCGGCTGATGTTCTTCTGCAGGATAGAAGGCAATTGCACCATAACGGGTATGCGAATCTGCTGCATAAGTAATCATTTTCGGCAAATGTAGAGAAAAAGTAGTTTGAATTATTTAGTCTTTGCCAGGCTTTAAATTTTTATATTATTTACCGAGAACCGGTGTAATATAGTTCTTATCAATTTCCATTACCTCTTTACCCTCAACCGTCACAAATCTCACGATACTGATGTACATTTGGCGTGGATGAATCTGAGTCGTACTGTTATGAGCATGAAATACGATCTTAAGTTTTCCTTCCTTGTCGGTAAACAAGGCACTATGTCCGATGCCAACCAAACTGCCTGGTTTTTGAAATACCGGGTTGTGCTCATATTTGATCCATGGGCCGTTTACATTCATGGAAGTTGCAACACCGATTCCGTAGAACGGGCTTTCGTAGCTGTTAGCCGAGTAAGTCATGTAATAAATGCCATTCCGTTTTATAACAAAAGAACCTTCATTGACACGGGGCCAAATCTCTTCCCATGGTTGGGAAACCTTGATGCATTGGTGCATCGTCCCTGGCCTGATATCCAGGAGGTTCTCTTCCAGTTCAGCCACCCAGATATTCAGTCCGTCGGTGAAACGGTCGAAAAAGAGGTAATGCTTTCCATTGTCATCGATAAAAAGCGAATTGTCGATGCATTTTTCGCCCTCAATCATTGGTTTCTGAATTTCCTGTTTGAACGGGCCGAGCGGACTCCCGCTGACTGCGACGCAGATATGTTCATCAGCAGAATAATACATGTAAAACTTTCCGTTAACATGATATACTTCAGGAGCCCAAAACCAACGGTCGGCCCAAACGTCTGCTTTATTCAAAGCCAGACCGCCGGGTGCTTCTGCGGGAACACTCCAGGTAAGCAGATCATCCGAAACATAGACGGAAATGCCATCTTTGGCATTTGTTCCGTAAGCGTAATATTTGCCTTCCCAAAGAAGGATAAAAGGATCACCAAACGGAATCCTTGCAGGTTCTGAATTAAAATTATCAGACTGTTGATTTTCAGACAACTGACACGAATACAATTGTATTGATAAGAAAATAAGCATCAATCCTAAATAGTATTTAATCATAATCAGTATATTAGATGTTAGTTTTCATTCGTTTATATCACTTTTAAGTTATTGTATATCTATGGATTGCAAGTATTTCTTTGAACATCATTGACTCCGCTCATGGAACTCGCATGAGTTTATACATCTTCTTTTGCGGTATTTGTACTATGCTCGTTTCACACGTTTATCTTTATTTAATGTTACTGAATATCTGTAGGATCCGATATTTACTTTATGAACCACTGTTGATCCCGTGTGGAACTCGCAAGAGTTTATACCTCTCTTTATGTTCCTATGTATCGGATGCTCGTTTCATGTCCTCAATTCCACGACGACTTCAGTCTTAAAGGCGCTATTTTACAACCGGAAAAGCAGATATACGCAAACGGGCAGCCCCCATCGGAATCAGTGTAATATCCCTGACCGGCTGATCCGTCCTGGCAGGATACGATGGAAGTACATCGACAAGGCCATTTTTATCGATTTTCCACGATGGGATCTGCCGGCCCGTGGCTTTAATCTCGATAGGAACATTCTCAGGTGAGAAAGGATAATTATCCTTTGGCCACGATTTGTGCACTACGGTAAAAGATTGTGAGGTATTACTTTTATTTAAAACCAACCCATAATTCCACGGGCTCATAGCGGCGATTTCAAAAGCCGGCCATTTCTCAGGATCGGCACCCGCCTGCCATTTCGAGTCAGATATGGCGGTTTTAATACTGTTGAGTTTTTTGTATTCTTCCCTGATTTTCAAAGAAAAGGTCAGTGGTCCGTAATCGACTGAAACACTGTTTTGATTGACCTGCCAGGTACGTGTGCCAACTTCCATAGGCAGTGAGTATTTGACCTGGTCGCCATCTGCCCATTCGCGTTCGATCCTTACGTAAGAACCTGGGTTTGCATTCACTTTAACTGGCTGGTTGTTCACCATAACTGTTGCCTTTTTGCACCATCCCGGTACGCGGAGATAAAACGGGAAAGTTACTTTCTTTTCCATGTTCATTGTGAATCGGACGCTCTCTTCAAATGGATAGTTGGTCGTTTCGGTTAAACGGACCCTGGTTCCGTCGCTAACTTTTGCAGAAGTTACGCAGGAATTAAACATGATGGCTGCCAGGCCATTGTCGTTGCTTGCCATCACAAGATTCTGAAGATAATAAGGTAGGGCATGACCATGATTGTGCTGGCAACAGCGGCTGCTGAAAGGGTTCATCGTCAGGAATGGTCCCTCGTTAGCGATTCCCGGGGCATGGTTTTCACCATCAGCAACCACGCCGTTGGGACAAGTGATGTAGCGAAGCGCTTTCATATCGGGAGTAAACGCAGCAGTGAAACTGTTAAACAGGACATCTTCGCAGTTGTCTGCCCAAAGCGGGTCACCTGTGATGCGTGTAAGGATTCCATCAGAGGTCATCTGTTCTGCAAAACCACAGGTTTCGGTTCCCTGCCGCGGATCGATATATCCCATCCGGGCATTTTCGTCTGACCCAAACATTCCTCCCGGCACCTGCCCAAAAGTGCGCCGGATCAAATAGTAATCATTATACGTGGCGCGCAAATGTGAAGAATCACTGGATTGCATATAAAAGGTTGCAGGCTCACGAAAGCATTGCGCAATGTTGACATTGTGCCAGTTGGGCAAACTCGATTGTTGCATCCAGTTGGCTGTGCAGCTGTGGATTTTGTTTGCCAGATCCAGCAGCCACGGCTTGCCCGTGATATTGTATAACCAGTAAACGCTGTAGAGGTTATCACCTCCGCGACTTTTCTCCCAATAACTTGTCAGAAATTCCTTTTTGGGAGCGTTCATTTCGAATCTGAAATACTTCTCCAAAAAATCAAGCACGCGCTGATCTTTGGTGTATTCGTAATAGTTTTGAAGTGTAAAAAGAACAAGCATATTCGGCCAGTAATCAAGTTGTTTAGTTTCACCCGAACGAAATTCGGGGCCGAACCAACCGCTTTCTTTCTGACTTTTCAGGATGGCTTCAATCCACGTCATTGCTTCTTTCTTCATTCCCTGATCATTGAAAATAAAAGCCATATCGGAATACCCCCGCAGCCAATAAGGAACCTCTTCCCATCCATGTTCGCCACCCACTGTCAACCATGCATTATCCTTTTTTTCGAGCCATGCACTGATTTCACCCAGGTGACCGCTTAATCCGTCTTTCTGCAATTCAAGCATTTTCAGTATCCAACCTCCAGGTTCGATGCTTCCTAAAGGTAACTTTATGAAACTGGCAGGAAGAAGTGGTGCTTTATTTCCGGGGTACCAATTATTTTGTCCTGTCAACACCGGACGCAAGGTGTTGGTAACCTTCATGGAATTCTGGCTATAACCATCGCTGATGCCAACTACTGTTATTGAGAAAATCAGGATCGAAAGAATTTTGAAAAACTTCATGATTTTAGTTTTTTATTTCTTTTGCTTAAGCATTTTTATAAAATAACCACCAACTACCGAACGTGCCTGGAATCCTACCTGGGAAGCATCGGTTGTCTCGAACCAGTCGGTCATCGGAACGCGGCTGTGCGATTCGTTGAAAGTTTTATGCAGCGGATCGATGAATTTCTGGAAGGTATCCTTGTCTTCAGCCAGGGTTGCAGTCCAGATAATCCAATCCGATTTGGTGTAGGTGCGGCGATTATCCAAAGGTAACCCGTAGGTGTTTTGTTTAGTCAGGTACCAGGCAATTTCCTTTTTTGCAACTGATGGGTCGAAAATATTCAAGCCAAGTAACTTATCCCAAACAAGATTGTATTTCTGGCTCCATGTTCCGGGCTTATCGAAAGTCAGCCGGAAATGATCGCCGTCGTTGGCCATATCGACCCATTTGACTGCCATCTCTTTGGCCTGGGCCGTGTATTTTTCTGCAATATCGGTTTTTCCTAACATACCTGCCAACTTGCCGTAACCGGCTATTCCCATAATGGCTTTCACCGAAAGGTTGGTGTTGTGTGCAAAATGTCCAGCAAAGTCATCGGTACATAACTGGTTCTCAGGGTTCAACCCGTTCTGCAACAGGTAGTCAGCCCAGATGGTTAAAACATCCCAGTGTTTTTTCGCATATTCGGCATTACCTTCAGCCTGGGCAATAGCTGTGGTGAGTATAAGCATGTTTCCGGACTCTTCAACAGGCATATCTCCACCATAAGTCTGGCCATTGGCTAAAGGATAGGTACCTACATCATGGGCAGCGAATGGTTTCGTCCATTTACCGCTTTCAGAGAAATAGAAAATGGGAGTGAGCATCCCTTTCAACAAATCGGGATTATAGATCAGGAACAATGGAGCTGACGGATAAGTTACATCAACAGTACCTATAGAGCCGTTGCTGAAGTTCTCTTTCGAAAGGAAAATTGTATTTCCTTCTTTATCTTTAATTAATTTATGTGCAGCAATAGCCTGTCTGAATGCCAGTACACACAATTCAGCGTAGTTTTCACCACCGGCTTTTACAGCATCGGTCCAAAGTTGATTGTCGAATTCAGTACACGTCTCACGCAATATTTCAAATTCGGCAGAAGCTGCTTTCAGTGCGTCATCCATGGTAACTTTACCATCTTTTTTCCACCAGGCCATCCTGTTTTCACCAAAGTATTGAATGGCATATAAATCATCGTATCCGATCATAATTTTCCCTGTCGAACCGCTTGCTGAAACCTGTCCTAATTTCTGGACGCAGGCCATAACCGGCATTTTTTCAGCCATTTTTGCGATCACTTTTGATTCACCTGCCGATCCGAGAACTCCCGCAGAAGCAAACTCTTCTTTTATAGCATTGTAACTTCCCTGGGCATAACTCATTTCAGGAGCATCTTTGCCGCAGAGGTAAAAATATCCCCAGTCGATGCGACGGTCATCGCCCTTTTTAGCCAATACCGGTTGTTCGGTTGTACCCGTTTTAAAGTAGGTCAGCCCTTCAGTTTTTCCCTTTTCAATTGAAACTTCCTGCGAAAGCTGGTCGACAGCCCATTCAGGGGTCGCTTCAAAATAAATCTGGACCTCGTGATTCTGCCCATCGGTTGATTTGACTTCATAACTGATGTAATTTACGGGGCGTGAAAGCACATCAGGATTTTTTGGTAAAAGGGGCGAAATAAATGTGAGGTTCAGGTCAACCCCGCCACAGGTAAATACATAATGTGTTTGCGTAGCCGATAACGCCACCGATTTCTGAACTGCTGCCTGGGCAAATACAGCAGCCTGATTGGTATCCTGGAAAATACCAAAATCAACTACACCCCCGCCTGATTTATTGTAGCAGTGAGCGGCAATTACGTTCATCCCGCCTTTAACAAGTAACTTGCGCATTTCATTATCCAATGGAAGTACCACATTTCTTTTCGCTGAATAGCCAGTGTCAACCAGTTTCTGACCATTTAAATAAAGTTCGAAATTATCATCATGTGAATAAATCAGGTAAGCAGGAGCTTCAGTAAAAGTCGAATCAATCGTAAATTCACGGCGAACCCAGATATCCTGGGTTTCCCATGGTGTTGCAAGATTGGGTACGCCGGCAGTGCCAAAAGCGCCCTTCCCTGCTGTCCACTTCGAAGCATTAAAACCGGGTTTCTCCCAGCCACTGGCTGGTGTAATAAGTTGATAATTGCAATCCCATGCACCCTGGTTAGCCATACGAAGAATGGTTTTCCGGGGCAATTCCTCCTTGCCCATAAATCGATACACTTGTCCGTCAACTCTTAATGCGCCAATTAATCCCTGCCGTTTGCCCGTCCAGTGACGAACCGCATCGTCGTATAAATGATCTGTCTCAGACCATGCGCTCATATAAGGATCGATGGTTACCAACGGGTAGGCCGGGGCACGCAGATTTTTAGTGACTATTACCGGAGTCTTCTGTGTTTGTGCACACGATGCGAACAGAAACAGATTCAGAATCAACAGGTAAAACAGGGCTTTCGGATTGAAATTGGCCAAAAAGTGAATTTTGTTCATGGTTATGTTTTATTTTGTCCAAAAATACATCAATGTTTACAATAATTCCTCGTATTCAGGGGATAAATACATCTATTCCGCATTTCGGGAACACCGGTGTTGATATTTGTTTATAAGAATGGAATATATCATATTAATCAAAAAATCCCGCAAGTCTGAACCTGCGGGATTTTTTGAAGTGAAGCCTTCACTCTGAGCTTTTAGTTGTAATCTTGGACCTATAAGCAAAAGTGAAGGCTTCACAAAAAGGAAGTCTTAAACTAATTTCTGTCTAAGCTTTTGCTCTTCAACCTGGGCATCAATCACGGCAATGGTCACCATGTTGAGGATATCGCGGACAGAACTTTCGACATTTAGAATATGAATTGGTTTATTCAATCCCATCTGTATCGGTCCGATTGTGTCGCTCATTCCATTTTCAAGCATCAGCTTGTAGGCAATTGTTGCTGAACTAAGGTTCGGAAAAATGAGGGTGTTCACATTTTTACCATCAATTTTCGAGAATGGGAATTTATCGTGTCGCAAATCTTTATTTAAGGCAAAATTCAATTGTAACTCGCCGTCAACCATCATTTCAGGATTATTCTCATGCAAATAAGCCACTGCTTCATGCACCATCCCTGGACTTCCGGCAGCTCTTGCGCCGAAGTTTGAATAAGAAAGCATAGCCATTACAGGTTCAGTATTAAATAATTTCACTGCATCCTGAGTCAGCTTGGCAACATCAATCAAAGTTTCTTTGGTTGGGTGGCTGTTTACCATTGTATCGGCAAAGAAAAGAGTGCCCTGTTTAGTGGTCACAATGTTCATTCCGGCAATGTGTTTCAACCCATCGCGCATACCTACAATTTCGATGGCAGGAGTGATGGCATCCTGATATTTGGTGTAAACTCCGGTGATAAGCGCATCCGCATCGCCAGCTTCAACCATCATCATTCCAAAATAGTTGCGATCGAACATTTTCTCGAATGCTTCCTCATAGGTCATCCCCTCACGTTGGCGTTTGGCAGTTAACATTTTGGCATACTTATCCCGTTTTGAAAATTCACGGTCGTGACGAAGATTGACTATTTCAACCCCTTCAAGTTCAATGCTGTTATTCTTGATAAGCTTGCCAATGATCTCTTCATTGCCAAGCAAAATCGGGATACAAATGCCTTCAGCCCTGGCAACTGAAGCGGCTTTTAGCATATTGATATGGTTCGCTTCTGCAAAAACCACCCGTTTCGGATTTTCTTTTG
>Ga0208789_1001298_pt1 | contig 14765 bp, 13 predicted proteins | sample Methanotroph_Enr_FD_187368 | JGI IMG/M metagenome (GOLD analysis project Ga0208789, IMG submission 187368) | Enriched soil microbial communities from Old Woman Creek wetland in Ohio, USA - Methanotroph_Enrichment_5 (SPAdes) (version 2) | ecosystem: Environmental > Terrestrial > Soil > Wetlands...
CCTGGGCGAAGGCGGCATCGACCCCCAGCATCAGGCCGTCCAGGGAGAACTGGCTCTGGCCCGCCTCCAGAGGCCGGAACACTAGGGATCCATCGCGGGTCTCCCGGTCCTGCGTCACCGCCGAGGCCCAGACCGACCCGTGCCACTTGAGCGTGGGCACGGGAACCTGGGCCGCCAGGGTGGCGGTGAGGAGCCCGATCATGGGGATGGCTTGCAGGCAGCGCATATGGACCTCCGTCGCAGGGCCGGGAGTCGGCCCCGCGGAACCGGGTGGAGGGTCGGGTTCAGATCCCCTGCGGGTAGGCCTCTTCGCCGTGGAGCTCCGTGTCGAGTCCCGTCTCCTCGGCCGTGGGGGCCACCCGGACCGGCGTGATGCGGTCGATGACCCAGAGCATTCCGTAGGTGAAGCCGAAGGCCCACACGGAGGAGATGGCCACGGCGGCGCACTGCTTGCCGAAGAAGCCCACGTTGCCCAGGAGGAGGCCGTCGGAGCCGGCGGGATTCCAGGCCTTCGAGGCGAACACGCCGAGGAAGATCACGCCGATGAAGCCACCCACCCCGTGGACCCCCCAGACATCCAGCGCATCGTCCCAGCCGAGCTTGTTCTTCAGGGCCACGGCGTAGTAGCAGATCACGCCGGCCAGGATGCCGATGAGCGCCGCCGTGCTGAGCGAAACATAGCCAGCCGCGGGCGTGATGGTGGCCAGGCCCGCCACGGCGCCCGTGAGCAATCCCACGAACTTGGGCTGCCGGGCGTTCATCCACTCCACCAGCAGCCAGGTGGCGGCGGCGAAGGAGGCGGCGATGTCGGTGTTCAGGAAGGCGGAGGCCGTGACGGAATCCACGCGCAGCTCGGAGCCGGCATTGAAGCCGTACCAGCCGAACCAGAGCAGACCGGTGCCCAGGGCGATGAGGGGCACATTGTGGGGCACGTTCTCCACCACCTTGCGCCGGCCCACGTAGAGGATGGACGCCAGGGCGGCCAGTCCGGCCGTATTGTGCACCACGATGCCGCCCGCGAAGTCCAGCACGCCCCACTTGGCCAGGATGCCCTCGGGGCTCCAGACCATGTGGACGAAGGGGAAGTAGACGAAGATCAGCCAGCCCGTGAGGAACAGGAAGTAGGCCTTGAAGGTCACCCGGTTCGCGAAGGCCCCGGTGATGAGGGCGGGCGTGATGATGGCGAACATCATCTGGTAGGCGACATGCACCATGAGGGGGATGCCCGCGTCGTTGCCCCGGAACATGCTCTCCAGGGTGATCCCCCGCAGGAAGGCGTAGTGGGTGGGATCGCCCACGATGCCGTGCCAGGTGGGGCCGAAGCACATGGAGTAGCCGAAGGCGAACCACAGCACGGTGGTCCAGCCCAGGGACACGAAGCTCTGGGTCATGATCGTCAGCACGTTCTTCCGGCCCACCAGGCCGCCGTAGAAGAAGGCCAGGCCGGGCGTCATCAGCATGACGAGGCTGGCGCAGAGCAGCATGAAGGCCGTATTGCCCACGTTGATCGGCATCGGTGACATGAAGACAACCTCCTCGTCCCCAAACCAAGGACGCCGCAGTATGGATGGAATCCGGGAGCGGGCGGACCGCCGGAACGTGACTTTTTACGCGGTTTTTATGCGGTCCCCCCCGGCTACCCTGGAGCGCCCATGGATGCCTCCGCCCGGCCCATTCTCGTGGCCCTCGGTTCCGAGGCCCGCGCCCTCCGCCTGATCCAGGCCGCCTGCCGCCTGGCCCGGGAGCGGAACGCCCCCTGGATCGCGGCCCATGTCGAGACCACGGCAGGGGCCGCCACGGAGGACGAGGAGCAGGTCCAGGTCTGGATGCAGGAGGCCCAGCGCCTCGGCGCGGAAACCCGGCGCGTCCGCGCGCCGACCCTCGCCCAGGGCCTGGCGGACCTCACCCGCGGCACCCGTGCGCAGGTCCTCCTGCTCGGCCGGTCCAGGGGCCGGTGGCCCTGGGCCCGCCTGGGCCACGCCACCGCCGACGAACTCCAGCGACGGGGGCTGGATGCCAGCCTGGTGGTGCTGGACGATCCTCCCGAGGCGGCCTGGGCCGGGGCCCCGGCTTCCCCCTTCGGGGCCACCGCCGGCGCCTTCCTGGTCCTGGCCGCCTGCACAGGCTTGGCCTGGCTCCTGCCGCGGGAGGGGAACCTCTCGCTGGTGCTGCCCATCTACCTGCTCGGCGTGGCGTTCATCGCCCACCGCTGGGGCCAGGGGCTGGGCGTGCTCGCCTCCGCCCTCGGCACCCTGCTCTACAACTTCCTCCTGGAGACCCCGCGTTTCAGCCAGGGCGGGCACTGGCCCAACCTGCTCTTCTTCCTGGCCATGCTGCTGGCGGCCCAGCTCGTGATGGGCCTGCTGCGGCGGCTGCGGTTGCAGGCGCGGGAGGTCCAGCGCCGCGAGTTCCACACGGCCTCCCTCTACCTCCTGGGCCGCGCCCTGGCCCGAAGCCAGTCCCCGGAGGAGATCGCCCTCTCCGCCACCGAGCACATCGGGCGCACCTTCAAGGCCGGGGCCTGGGTCCTCTTTCCGGAGGGGGAGGCCTGGCGGTCCCTTCCCGGCTCCCTGGCGGACCACGACCTGCCCCCGCCTTCGGAGCTGGGCCCCAGCCTGGATCTGGGGGCCCGCCAGGGCGATCCCCTCGAGCCCCTGCCCCTGGGGGGCGCCTTCTACCTCTCGCTGACCGGCACGGACCGGTGCGAGGGCGTGCTGCGGATCCTGCCCGCCGGGGCAGGAGGCCTGCCGCCCCGCACCTGGGAGCTGCTCAAGGCCTTCGCAGCCCAGATCGCCCTGGCCCTGGAGCGGCTCCGGTGGCTCGAGGAGGCCCGCCAGGCCCAGGTGGAGCGGGAGACGGAGCGCCTGCGCAACACCCTCCTCGGCGCCATCGGGCATGACCTGCGGACGCCCCTGGCCGCCATCCACGGGGCCGCCGGGACGCTGCTGCTGCCGGACGGCCTCGATGAGCCGGCCCGCCGCGACCTGCTGACCATGATCCAGGACGAGAGCGAGCGCCTGGCCCACCTATTGGGCAACCTCCTCGACCTCACGCGGCTGGAGAGCGGTGTCCTCCAGGCCCAGAAGGAATGGCAGCCCCTCGAGGAGGTGGTGGGCTCGGCCCTGGGTCGTCTGGAACGCCGCGAGGGCCCCGTGCCCGTCCACGTGGACCTCCCTCCCGACCTGCCCCTGGTCCCCCTCGATGCCGCCCTCATGGAACAGGTCCTCGTCAATCTGCTGGCCAACGCACGGCGCCACGCTCCGGGTCGGGAGGTGGCGCTCCGCGCCTGGAGCGAGCCGGGCCGCCTGTGCCTGGAAGTGGCCGACCGGGGCCCCGGCATCCCGGAGGCCCTCCGGGAACGGGTATTCGAGAAGTTCTTCCGCCTGCCTGGGAGCGGCGAGGGCGGCGTGGGGCTCGGGCTCGCCATCTGCCGCGCCATCGTCCAGGCGCATGGCGGCGGGATCCAGGCGGCGGAGCGACCGGGCGGGGGCACGGCCATCCGGATCGACCTGCCCCTGCCCGGAGATCCTCCGGCACTGCCGGAGGGGACCCCATGACGGCCCCTGCCAACCCGCTCCGCATTCTGGTGGTCGAGGACGAGCCGGCCCTGCGGCGCTTCCTCGTGCCCACCCTGGCCGGTCAGGGCTACCAGGTCCTCACCGCGGCCACGGCCGCCGAGGGATTGGCCCAGGCCCGCAGCCACAACCCCGACCTGGTGCTGCTGGACCTGGGCCTGCCCGACCAGGACGGGATGGAAGTGCTGCGGCAGCTCCGTGCCTGGAGCCGGCGGCCCATCGTCATCCTCAGCGCCCGGAACCAGGAGCGCGACAAGGTGCGCGCCCTCGACCAGGGCGCCGACGACTACCTCGCCAAGCCCTTCGGCGCCGCGGAGCTGCTCGCCCGGCTCCGTGCGGCCCTGCGCCGCGCGGTCCAGACCGAGGCCGGAGATTCCGTGGTGGCCGGCGGCGGCCTGCGCGTGGACCTCGCCCGTCGCGACGTGAGTCTCGACGGGCGGCCCGTCCACCTGACCGCCCTGGAATACCGGCTGCTGGAGGCCCTCGTGCGCCGCCACGGGAAGGTGGCCACCCATGCCCAGCTCCTGGTGGAGGTCTGGGGTCCGGGCGGCGCGGGGAACACCCACTACCTCCGCATCTACATGGCCATGCTGCGCCGGAAGCTGGAGGTCGATCCCGCGCGGCCCCGCCACTTCATCACCGAACCCGGCGTCGGCTACCGGCTGGACCTGGACGGGCCCGGTTGACATGAACTGAGGGGGGACCGCCCGCTCACCTTCGGTTCGCGAGGTCCCCCCTCGTACCCCACGTCGGGCTCCCCTGGGGACTCCGCTAGAATGGTCCCTTTTCGGGAACGCCCATGCCCCTGTCCCCCGCCGAGATCCGCGCCATCCACGACCTGCCGGTGCCCGAGCTGCTCTACCGGGCGGCCACGGCCCACCGGGCCCACTGGAACGCGGAGGAGATCCAGTTCTGCACGCTGGATTCCATCAAGACCGGGGCCTGCCCGGAGGACTGCGCCTACTGCCCCCAGAGCGCCCGCTACAACACCGCCCTGAAGGTGGAGCCCCTCAAGGACGTGCAGAAGGTCCTGGCCGGCGCCGCCGAGGCCAAGGCCAGCGGCAGCACCCGCTACTGCATGGGCGCCGCCTGGCGCGAGGTGAAGGACGACGCCAACTTCGACGCCGTGCTGGACATGGTGCGCGGCGTCTCCGGCATGGGCATGGAGGTCTGCGTCACCCTGGGCATGCTCGACGAGGCCCAGGCGAAGCGCCTGAAGGCGGCCGGCTGCCAGGTCTACAACCACAACATCGACAGCAGCCGCGACTTCTACGAGACCATCATCCACACGCGGACGTTCGACGAGCGGCTGGAGACCATCGCCGCCGTGCGCGCCGCGGGCCTGGAGGTATGCTCTGGCGGCATCGTGGGCATGGGCGAGACGGTGGATCAGCGCATCCACTTCCTCCAGGAGCTCACGGAGCTGGAGCCCGCCCCCGAGAGCATCCCCATCAACCAGTTCGTGGCCGTGGACGGCACGCCCCTGGCCGGCGTACCTCCCCTGCCCCCGCTGGAGCTGGTGCGCATGATCGCCACGGCCCGCATCCTCTTCCCGAAGAGCCGCATCCGTCTCAGCGCCGGCCGCACGCAGATGAGCGACGAGCTGCAGGCCCTCTGTTTCTTCGCGGGCGCCAACAGCATCTTCACGGGCGAGAAGCTCCTCACCACCCCCAACCCCGGCGGCAACCACGACCACTGGCTGCTGAACGCCCTGGGCATGCGGGTGGAGGGCGCTCCGGCCCGCGTCTGACCCCCATGCAGCTCCTCGACGACCTCCGCCGCGAGCACGACCTCATCGAGCAGGTGCTGGGGTCTCTCCGCGCCTTCGTGACGGCCCGGCTTGCGGGACAGGGCGATCCCGCCGACGGGGCGCGGTACCTGGCCTTCTTCCGGGGTTTCGCGGGCACCTTCCACCACGACAAGGAGGAGGCCGTCCTCTTCCGGGCCCTCGTGGAGAAGGCCGAGCTGCCCGCGGACCGCGGTCCCGTGGCGGCCATCACCGGCGAGCACCGGCGCATGGCCGGCCTCCTGGAGGCCCTGGCCGGGCTCCTGGGCAGCCCCCTGCCCACCGACTCCGACCGGGTCCGCCTGCAGGAGCTGGCCGTGGCCTACAGCTGGTCCCTCTGGCGCCACATCGACGCCGAGAACTCCGTCCTCTTCCCCGAGGGCGAGGAGCGCCTGCGCCGGGCCCACGTCCGCGAGCTGCCCTCGCGCCCCATGACGGACCTGGAGCGCGCGGCCCGCGAGGGCGGTCTGGCCCTCCTGGAAACCTACCCGCCCCAGGCCGACCCCCAGGCTCCCCGGGGCGACGGCTGCGTCAACTGCGCCTCCTTCGGCACCACCTGCGACGGCCTCGAGGCCGAGTGGTGGACCGACCTGGAGTGGGAAGACCACTGGGACCGCATGCAGAGCGACTAGGGCACCGGTCTTCCCCTCGCCGCCTCCAGCAGCCCGAACCAGGCCTCGCGGTCGAGGACGCAGGCCATCGCGGCCACGGCCTCGCGGATCCGGTCGAGGCGTCCTGTCCCGAGCACGGGCAGGATGCCCGAGGGATGGCGCGCCAGCCAGGCCAGCGCCACCTGGGCGGAGGACAGCCCGAGGGGCGCGCCCTGCGTCACCAGGGCCGCGGCCAGCGCCGTCGAAGGTTCCCGCCCACCTCCGAGGGGCGACCAGGCCATGGGCAGCATCCGCTGCGCCTGCGCGTGGTCGAGGGTGCCGTCCAGCAGGGGCTCCGGGTGCCACAGCGAGGCCTCGATCTGGTGGGCAGCCAGGGGCCCGGGCAGGCGCGACTGGAGCAGATCGGCCTGGGCCGGAAGGAAGTTGGAGACGCCCAGGGAGCGGATCTTCCCCTCCGCCCTCAGCTCCATGAGCGTGTCCGCCAGCTCGTCGGCATCCATGAGCGGATCGGGCCGGTGGATGAGCAGGAGGTCCAGACGATCCGTGCCCAGGGCCCGAAGGGATCCCTCCACCCGGGCTCGCACGTGGGCGCGGGAGGTGTCGTAGTGCTTCACGGTCGCGGGCGGGGATCCATCCGAGACCAGACGGATGCCGCACTTCCCCACGATCCGGAAGCGCTCCCGCAGGCCGGGGGCCTGACGGAAGGCCGCGCCCAGGGCCGGTTCCACCGCCCCGCCGCCGTAGATGTCCGCGCTGTCCAGCACGGCCAAGCCCAGATCGGCCGCCTGGCCGAGGAAGGCGGCCAGCTCCCCGGGACCGCGCCCCCAGTCCAGGAGGCGCATGGTGCCGAGGGCCAGCCGCGTCGCGCCGGGCGGGAGCAGGAGGGGTTCGGCCGGGGCCCGGGAGGTCATGCCCGCATCCTGGCAGGAATCCAGGTCCCATGCCGCCTCCGGCCGGCCCTGGCTGGAAGGCATCCCCCCCCACGGGTACACTGGTTCCTTTCCGCGCCGCAGGATCCGGGACCGGACCCGGGCGTGCTTCATCTGCGGATCGGCCCGGCCGGCCGCGGCCCAAGGATCCCCATGCGCGAGATGGACAAGGCCTTCGATTTCAGGACCGCCCAGACGCGGTGGTACGAGGTGTGGGAGGCCGCCCGGGCCTTCGAGGCCGCGCCGGACAGCGGCAAGGAGCCCTGGTCCATCGTCATCCCGCCGCCCAACATCACGGGCAACCTGCACATGGGCCACGCCCTGGTGAACACGCTCCACGACGTGCTCACGCGGTTCAAGCGGGCCCAGGGCTATGACGCGCTGTGGGTGCCGGGCACGGACCACGCGGGCATCGCCACCCAGATGATGGTGGAGCGCCAGCTCAAGGCCGAGGGCACGGACCGCCACCAGCTGGGCCGGGACGCCTTCGAGCGGCGCATCTGGGACTGGAAGGAGAAGAACCAGGGGGCCATCGAGCACCAGCTCAAGCGCCTGGGCTGCTCCGTGGACTGGACCCGCAACCGCTTCACCCTCGATCCCTCCCTCAACAAGGCCGTGCGCAAGGTCTTCGTGGAGAGCTACAAGGCGGGCCGCATCTACCGCGGCCCCCGCATGATCCAGTGGGACCCCGCCCTCCAGACGGCCCTCAGCGATCTGGAAGTGAAATACGAGGAGCGCAAGGGCAAGCTCTGGCACCTCCGCTACCCGCTGGCCGACGGCAGCGGCGACATCGTGGTGGCCACCACCCGGCCCGAGACCATGCTGGGCGACACGGCCGTGGCCGTGCATCCGGACGACGAGCGCTACCGCGGCCTGATCGGCAAGGTGATGAACCACCCCCTCACCGGTCGGCAGATCCCGCTGGTGGCGGACAGCTTCGTGGACCCGGCCTTCGGCACGGGCTGCGTGAAGGTGACGCCGGCCCACGATCCCAACGACTTCGCCGCGGGCCAGCGCCTGAAGCTGGACAGCATCACCATCATCGGCTTCGACGCGAAGATGACCGCCGCCGCCGGGACCTACGCCGGCCTGGACCGCTTCGAGGCCCGCAAGCGCGTGGTGGCCGACCTGGAGGAGCAGGGCTTCCTCGTGAAGGTGGAGGACTACGTCCACAAAATCAGCCTCAGCGACCGCAGCGGCGCCGTGCTGGAACCGCTCGTCAGCGAGCAGTGGTTCATGGACGTGAAGGAGGCCGCGGCGAAGGCCCTGGCGGCCGTCCGCAACGGGAACATCACCTTCACGCCAGAGCACCACGTGGCCGTCTGGGAACACTGGCTCACCAACATTCAGGACTGGTGCATCAGCCGCCAGCTGGTGTGGGGCCATCGCATCCCCGCCTGGACCTGCGACGCCTGCGGGAAGCTGCACGTGGAGCTGGAAGCCCCCGCCGCCTGCAGCTGCGGCTCGACGAAGCTCACCCAGGATCCCGACACGCTGGACACCTGGTTCAGCTCGGCCCTGTGGCCCTTCAGTGTCTTCGGCTGGCCGGACGAGACGGCGGACCTGAAGCGCTACTACCCCACCAGCGTCCTCATCACGGGCTACGACATCCTGTTCTTCTGGGTGGCCCGCATGGCCATGGCCGGCCTCACCTGGATGGGCGACGTGCCCTTCCGCAAGGTCTACTTCAACAGCCTGGTGCGCGACGCCAGCGGCCAGAAGATGTCGAAGACCAAGGGCAACGTCATCGACCCGCTCGAAGTGATGGAGGAGTACGGCACCGACGCCCTGCGCTTCGCCCTGGCCATCATGGCCGCGCCCGGCACCGACATCGCCATGAGCCCCGCCCGCCTCGAGGCCAGCCGCAACTTCTGCAACAAGCTCTGGAACGCCTCGCGGTTCGTGCAGATGAACCTGGACGCCGCCATCACCCTGGAGACCCAGCCTGTCTTCGGCGAGGCCGAGTACTGGCTGATCGGGCGGCTCCGGGACGAGCTGGGCGCCATCACCGACGCCCTTGAGGCCTTCCGCTTCCACGATGCCGCCGACCGGCTCTATCACCTGGTCTACGACGACTTCTGCGCCACCTACATCGAACTGGCCAAGGTGCAGCTCCAGAGCGGCACGCAGGCCCAAAAGGCGGCCATCCTCCACTTCCTGGACATTCTGCTCCGGGCCCTGCACCCCTTCGTGCCCTTCGTGACCGAGGAGATCCACGAGGCCGTCATGGCGGAGCGCCTGCCCGCCGGAGAACCGACGCTGCTGGCCCAGCGGTCCTGGCCCATCGGCGAATGGATCCTCCGGGCCAAGGGCGGCGACGCGGCCCTCATCCCGCGCTTCCAGGACGTGCTCTCCGCCTTCCTGCGCCTCAAGGCCGAGCAGGGCGTGGATCCCGCGAAGCGGGTGGCGGCCTTCTGCTCGCTGCTCGAGCTGGAACCCTTCGCCGAGGCCCTGAAGGCCATCGCCCGGCTGGAGTCCGTCACCTTCACCCCGGCCGACCTCGCCTCGTCCACCCGCGCCGTGGCCGTGGTGGCAGGCGGCGCCGTGGCCCTGGAGCTGGCGGGCCTCAAGGATCCCGCCGCCGAGAAGGCCAAGCTCGAGAAGGAGCTGGCCAAGCTGGAGAAGGAGCTGGAGCCGCTGCGCGCCCGCCTCGCCGACGACAGCTTCGTCACCAAGGCCCCCGAAGCCGCCGTGGCCAAGCTCCGCGGCCAGGCCGAGGAGCGGGAGCAGCGCCTCGCCCAGGTGAAGGCCCTGCTGGGGTGAAACGGACACCGCCCCCCGGCCGGGGGGCGGTGCCGTCCATCCGGGGGAGGTCAGTCGCCGCCGCCGGAACCGCCGCGGGCCTTCCACTGGAACTGGTGGGGCCACTTGGCCTGCTGGGTGACGTCCTGGAATCCCGTGTGGCAGACGTTGCAGGCGGAAGGCTGGTTGTCCCCCGCCGCGGTGTGCTTGTGGGCGAACTCGCTGAAGCCTTCGCCCTTGTTGGAGCTGTGGCAGGCGGCGCAGCTGGCGATGGCCTTGGCCTTGCCCTGGTACTGGATGGCCTGGGCGTTGTCGGAGGCCTGGGAGGTGGGCACCATCGCGTGCGGACTGCCGTGGCAGGCCGAGCAGTAGAGGTTCCCGTGGCCCCGCGAGTTCCGGTAGAGCGCGGTGCCCGTGTCCACCCCGGCGACGCCGGCGTGGCAGGTCACGCACTTCGGCTCGTTGGCCCAGGGCACGCGGGTGCCGTTCTTGATCGTGTTCGCCACGTTGGCCATGTCGCCGTGGCAGGCCGTGCAGTTTCCGTCGGCCGCGGTGTGGGCCAGGCTCCGGCTGCACTTGGTCGTGGGGCCGGGGTGGCAGTCGTAGCAGGAGGCGCCGCGGGTGGCGTGGAAGCCATGCACCGCCTGGGAGAGGTACATCCCCGAGGAGCCGGGGCCGGTGGCGCCCAGGGCCGGGCTGCCGTGGCAGCTGGCGCAGAGCACGGGCTTGCTGGCGAAGAGCTGGGTGCCGTGGGCCGCGTCATGCTTCTTCAACACGTCGTTCAGCGCATCCTTCCCGTGGCACTTGGAGCAGTTGATCTCGTCGGAGGTGGGCACCGTGGTCGTGGTCTTCGCCACCACCGTGCCGCTCGCGTCCTTCACCGTGATCTCGCCCACCTGATAGGGGTTCCACACGCCCTGGTCATTGATGGGCGTGAGCGGGATGCCCGAGGCCAGGAAGTGGTCGCCCTTGGCCAGCATGGTGCCCGCCAGGCCGTTGTTCACGGAGGGGTCGTCCAGGTTCAGGCCCTTGTCCAGGGGCAGGGTCACGCCGAACAGGTGCTGCATGTTCACCCAGAACTGCCCGAAGGTCCCCTTGGTGGAGGATTTCGTGTTGTTGAGGATCCGGTAGCTCACCGTGAGGCCCGAGGTGACGGGCTGCGGCGGGTTGCCGCGCTTCACCACCTGGGCCACCACCGTGTTGTAGGGCGGGAGGATCACGGCGGCGTCGTAGCTGGGGTTCAGGCAGTGCATGCCCAGGTCGTTCCAGGCCAGCACCACGTACTTGGAGGAGCTGGTGCCATTGGGAAGGCCCTTCTGTTCCGAGGCCGCCGGCGCGGACGAGGCGGTGGAGGCCGCCGGGGTGTCGGACTTCGAGCCGCTGCAGGCGGCGAGCAGGCCCGCGAGCGCCAGGGCCGCGGCCGCGCCAGCGAGGGTCTTGAGTGGGATCCGTGTCATGGGGCCTCCGGGAGGGTGGAACGGGGCGGGAGGGAACGCCGCGACAAAACAACGGACGTCCAGGTGATCGAAGGTGCGCCCAGTGTCATGGATTCGCAATATGATTGAAGTCACATATTATCATATAGTTACAATTAACTGCCCCTTCCTAGGCCCTTGGGTCTAGGGTCCGGATCCCTCCCGGGGGCGCCAGGAACCTCCGGAGGGATCCGCCCCGCGCCTGGACAGCGTCCGGTTCCATGGACGGGTGCTAGGCTGGTGGGATGAGCAAGATCTACTACGCCGGCCAGGATGTGGACGCGCCCTGCGGGCGCTGTGGCGGGGAGACCCGGCACCAGATCCTGACGGTCACCAATGGCGTGCCCGAGCAGTTGATCTGCGCCAACTGCCGCTCCGTCCACAAGTTCCGTGCCGCCAAGCCGGCCCCCGAACCCCGCGCCCCCCGCATTCCCGCCACAGCCAAGGCCGGCGGGGCTCCGCGCTCCGGCGGCTCCACCTCCCTCTACCAGCAGCTGCTGGCCCAGGAACAGGGCGGCGGCCAATGCCGGCCCTACGCGGTCTCCGAGCGCTGGGAGGAGGGGGCCTGGATGGACCACCCCTCCTTCGGCCTGGGCCGCGTCCAGCGCCGGCTGGGCCGGAAGGTGGACGTGCTGTTCAAGGACGGGCTCAAGACCCTGGTCAGCGCATGACCGACGGCCCCCTGCTGGAGCCCGCCTCGCCCCGCTTGCGGGAGTTGCGGTTCGCGGTGCTGGATCTGGAGACCACGGGCGGCACCCCCCGCGCCCGCTGGAGCAAGGACGGCCGCTTCCATCCCCCCTCCGAGATCACCGAGGTGGGCCTGGTGCGCCTGGCGGGTCCCGTGACGGAGGACCGCTGGTCCAGCCTGGCCGCCATCGAAGGCTTCCTCCCGGAGGAGATCCAGCGGCTCACGGGCATCAGCCTGCCGATGCTGGCCGGCGCCCCGCCCTGGGAACGGGTGGCCCTCCAGCTGGCCCCGCGCCTGGAGGGGCGCATCTGGGTGGCCCACCACGCCCCCTTCGACGGCAGCTTCCTCAAGGCCTGGCTGCCCGAGGGCGTCTGGCGCCGGCACCGGCTCATCTGCACCCGCCTGCTGGCCAAGAAGCTCATCCCCGAGCTGCCCCGCCGCAGCCTGGCGGAGCTCTGCGAGTTCCTGGGCATCGTGAACTCCCGCGCCCACCGCGCCCTCCAGGACGCCGAAGCCACGGCCGAGGCCCTCCAGCACCTCCTCCAGCGCGCCGAGGACCAGGGCCTCGACGGCGAGGCCTTCCTCGCCGCCGGCGAGGTGCCCTGGAGCAAGGTGTGAACAGGGGCGGTGGACTGTTGGAAGTAGGCTGAGGACTGAAGACTGAGGACCGATCACCCATGGATCTCGCCCGTTTCCTCGAACTCGTGCATACCCAGGGCTGGCAGGGCTGGGCCCTGTGGGGGGTGCTGCTGGCGCAGGCCCTGCTCTGGGTGGGGCTGGTGCGCCTGCACCTGGCCCTGCGCCGGGAGGAGGCGCCCTGGGAGGAGTGCGTCGGCAAGATCCGCAGCGCCTTCCTCCGCAAGCTGAATGGCGAGGAGGAGATCCAGGAGCTCAAGGTCCACCGCTACGCGCCCCTGGTGGACCAGCTCGTGGCCCTGCACTTCGCCGAGGAGAAGAGCGACCGCTTCGACCGCTGGCTCCTGCTCCGCTGGAAGGCCAAGGAGGGCCTGCGCCCCTACTGGATCCGCTGGGGGCACCTCATCATCGGCTTCGGCGTGGTGGTGTGGTTCCTCCAGGGCCTCCGCCTGGACATCGGCACGGAAGTGCTCAAGAAGACCCCCGCCGACCCCCGCCTGCTCTGGGTCTGGCTGGGCTACGCCATGGTCCTGGCCTGGAAGCAGGTGCGCCTCCACGGCAACCTCGAGCGCGTCCAGCGCAGCCTGCTGCTGCCGAGGCGGGACGAGTAGCCCGCCATGGCCTTCCGCATCCAGCCCTTCCAGCCGGGCCTCGAGACCCAGGTGCTCGACCTGATCCTCCCCATCCAGCAGGTCGAGTTCGGGGTGCCCATCACGGCCCGGGACCAGCCGGACCTGGCTCGGATTCCCGAGGTCTACCAGACCGGCCGCGGCGGGTTCTGGGTCGGTCTCGACGGCGACCGCGTGGTCGGCACCCTCGGCCTGCTCGCCTTCGGGGAGGCGCCGTGGGGCGGGGGCGCCCTGCGGAAGATGTTCCTCCACCGCGACGCCAGGGGCAGCGGCCTGGCCCAGGCCCTGCTGGACACCGCGCTGGACCAGGCCCAGGCGCAGGGCCTCCCGGGCCTCTGGCTGGGCACCCTGCCCCACATGGCGGCGGCCCACCGCTTCTACGCGCGGAACGGGTTCCGGAGGATCGCGCCGGAGGCCCTGCCGCCGGACTTCCCCCGCATGGCCGTGGACACGGTCTTCTGTGCCCTGGAGCTCCCCCGTGTCGCGGCGCGGTGAGGCGGCCCGCCGCCTGGGGGTCCGCACCGAGCGGCTGACGCTCTGGCTGCTGTGGCTGCGGGGCTGGGACCTGGTGGCCTGGCGGCAGAAGCTGGGCCGCTGGGAGCTGGACCTGCTGGTGAGCCGGGGTCCGGAGCTGCGCCTGGTGGAGGTCAAGGCCCGCCGTCCGGGGGCCTGGACCGGCGCCGACACGGCCCTGGCCCCCGACCAGCGCTTCCGGCTCCAGCGGGCCCTCCGGAGCTGGCTGGACCGGGTCCCCTGGCCCGGCACCCTCACCTTCCAGCGGGTGAGCTGGGCCGGCTGGCGGAGCCGGTTCCACCCGCCGGAACGCTGGGATTCGCTGAAGATCCCGAGGTAGAACCCCCTCGGGTCGTCAAGGAACGCCACGAAGGACACGAGGACGCCCTTCGGGCGCCGGAAGCCAGGCGCGTCTGCCTGCCTTCGTGGCCTGGTTCTTCCCTTCGTGCCCCTCCCAGGTATCGGCTCAGCCCGCCGGGTCCCCGCTCGGACCCCAGCGGAACGGGGAGGCCAACCTGGGTGTGATGCTCAGCCCGCCGGGTCCCCGCTCGGAATGCTGCCCCGCAGCATCCCTCGCGACCCGGCTGGGCTTCGCCTTGGCACACCCCTCGCCCCGGACCCAACGGGTGTCGGTATGTTGACCTTCCTGGACCGTCTGCTTCCGTATATGAGCCGCCTGGCGAGGCGGTCGGACCTGGGCGCGCCCATTTTCGTGCTGATCGTGCTGGTGGTGATGATCCTGCCCCTGCCGGCCTTCACCCTCGACCTGCTCATCGTCCTGAACATCACCCTCAGCCTGCTGATCCTCATGGTGGGCATGTATGTCCCCCGGCCCAAGGAGTTCAGCTCCTACCCCTCGGTGCTGCTGGTGGTGACGCTTTTCCGTCTGTCCATCAACGTGGCCACCACCCGGCGGATCCTGCTCTACGCCGGGGACCAGGGACCGGCCGCCGCGGGGCACATGGTGCAGGCCTTCGGCCAGTTCGTGGTGGGCGGCAGCTATGTCATCGGCCTGGTGGTGTTCCTGATCCTCCTGGCCATCCAGTTCCTGGTCATCAACCATGGCGCGGGCCGCATCGCCGAGGTGACGGCCCGGTTCACCCTGGACGCCATGCCCGGCAAGCAGATGGCCATCGACGCCGACCTGAACGCGGGCTACATCGACGAGCAGGAGGCCCGCC
>Ga0208789_1001301_pt1 | contig 14742 bp, 7 predicted proteins | sample Methanotroph_Enr_FD_187368 | JGI IMG/M metagenome (GOLD analysis project Ga0208789, IMG submission 187368) | Enriched soil microbial communities from Old Woman Creek wetland in Ohio, USA - Methanotroph_Enrichment_5 (SPAdes) (version 2) | ecosystem: Environmental > Terrestrial > Soil > Wetlands...
TTGACGCCAGGAATCTTTCTAGTCAGTTCGACCGCTCTGGCGGCGGCGGCGGCTGAATCCACGAACCCGCTTAGCTGCACAACGCCCTTGAAAGTTTCAACGTTGATTTGCATCAGTTTAAGCCTGGAATCACCTAATATTGAAGTATTAACTTTTGTAGTTAAGACGGAGTCATCCAGATATTCGCCGGTGCTTTCATGCGTAGTCCCGCCAGCACAACCGGCAACCAAAATTATCAATAAAAAACTTATTATCAACTTGAGTTTATTCATAAATATTTAATCCTTAAAAGTCTAATCGGGCGTAAGTTTTAAAAACGGTTATTTCTGATGTTAATCGCGCAACACGGCTAAATAATACAATAATATCGGCTGGATGTATTCCCTCGCTCTCAATGCTGATGATGGTGAGATTGGGGCGAAGAAGTGAACAGCAACTTAAAAACAGACCTGTTTTCTTCCTGCTTAAAATCTTCAAATATTGACGCGAAATTCTTGCGGGCGCGGCATCGATGAGCATCAAGATCCTGGATCAACACGCCCATCGCTAAAAAGGTGTTGGCGGGAGTGTTAAGCGCCATCATTTCTTCGCTGAACAGTTTTAGCTTTTGTTCCTGAACGGCGTAATCCTGAAAGTCGCCTAACACCTCCTGAAGTTCTTTCAGGTTTTTAATCAGTAGTTTTATCTGCTGTTCTGGATATAAATTTTGGAAGAACTCCATCAAATAGCGCAGTTTTTTACAGGACTTTCTTAAATCGTGTAACGCCTCGCTCGGTGATGCGCCGGTAATGGCATCGCCTTCTCGCAACACACGGGTAAAAACCTTCCATATTCTCCGGTCTGCCAGTTCTTTAATGGCCAGCTTGGCATTTTGCTCCAGCGGGTGTTTGTATGAAGGTTCTTTAAGGTACTGCTCCCATTCGGACAGGGTGGCCAGATACTTTTCGGACTGTAGTTTTTTTGCCAGTTCCTTATGAACTTTGCGCTGTTTGGCGAGCAAAAAATCATATAACGGATTGAGGTCATCCCGGATTGAATCCGGCAAGCTGCTTTTGTAGCGCTCAAAATTCAGCAGATAAACATCCAGGTCCCGTGTCGGTCCTGTGATCTGCCCCAGCCAGGAAAAAAAATCAGCATAGTATGCGTTGATGCTGGCGGGCAGTATGTCTTTGATCTGGCTGAGTCCCGCGCGGGTTCTTCTGACCGCCACCCTGAAATCGTGCAAAAACTCGCTGTCGGTATCGGCAATAGTGCCTTGCTCGTTAGCTTTGATGGTTTTTAGCAGATGACTGTAGATGTATTTGCCGGCAATATCGGCGCGCATGTCGGGATCTAAATTGATATTCAGTTTTGATGAATAATCTTTGGGCTTGCGGCCCTGAAGCTGCAGAGCTTTTAGCAAAAGGGGCTCATCAACGGCTGTTAAGCCCAGTGTTGCTAATAGCTCGATAATATGTTCTACGGCCTTGTCGTAGCCCTTTACCGGTTGCAGCTGCACACGGTTATTGAGTTGACTGTACTCTTCGATTGACAGCCGCAGGATGGTTTTTTGATCTTTGTTAATGACGTTTAAATGATAAGTCTGATAATCCAGCGTGCAAACCGGCAATAATGCGCGCATTTCCAGCAGCGGTTCCAGCGTGTCTCGTACGGCCCCCGGATCGAATTCGGAGCTGAATGGCGGAACTCTCTTAAGCGGTGATTCTGCGATGACCAGGCCGGTTTTAATTGCTCTTAATATCAAGAATGATGCAGGTTTTGCCTGGTTAAACTCACAGGTGATGCCGTTTGAATACAAGCGCCAGTCAAAACTGTCGTAAAAGTTTTTTTTGCCTGATAACGGTCTTGAAACCTTTTGTATATCGGCCCCTTGGCTTAACTCGGCGATAAATTTTTCGACCGTTAAATTTAAAGGAAACTCAAATTGTAAGGGCATATATTTATCATAAGGGTTATAAGGCGAATGGTTAAACCGTACAAGGGTAACCGCTTAGTATTAATGTTTAATGACACGGGACATAAACTGCCCGGTAAGAGATGAGTTATTGTAAACTACAATCTTACGCAAAGGCCAAGCGTAACAAAAAAACGTGCTGTAATATTCTTGTCATATTTTATTAACATAATGGCGCCACTTTAAATTATTTTGAGGATTGACCATGAAACTATCTTTTAAAACTAAATCGCTGGTCACCGCGATGGGTTTTGGTATCGCTGCATTAACCAGCGGTGTCGCAAACGCTGTACAAACTGTTGATGCCGGTGTTCCCGAGTATCAAAAAGCCAGCGGCATTTCCGGCAATCTGTCCAGCGTCGGCTCCGACACACTGGCTAACCTGATGACGCTGTGGGCTGAAGAATTCAACCGCGAATATCCTAACGTAAACATCCAGATTCAGGCAGCCGGCTCTTCTACTGCGCCTCCTGCGCTGACTGAAGGCACATCAAACCTGGGCCCTATGAGCCGTGATATGAAGGATGATGAACTTGAAGCTTTCGAAGGCAAGTACGGCTACAAACCAACTGCAATTCCAGTGGCTGTTGATGCGTTGGCGGTTCTTGTTAACAAGGACAACCCGGTTAAAGGTTTGACCATGGAACAGGTCGATGGCATTTTCTCTTCAACCTATAAATGCGGCGGCGCAAACATTGAAACATGGGGCGACGCAGGCGCTACGGCTTGGGGTTCAAAAAGCATCCAATTGTACGGACGTAACTCGGTTTCCGGTACTTACGGTTACTTTAAAGAACACGCTTTATGCAAAGGTGACTTCAAAAGCAACGTAAACGAACAGCCCGGTTCTGCATCGGTTGTTCAGTCGGTCACTTCATCGGTTAACGGCATTGGTTACTCCGGCATGGGTTATACAACATCGGGCGTTAAGATGGTGCCTTTGGCAAAAAAAGGCAGCAAGACTTTTGTTGAAGCCACACCTGAAAATGCGCTTGCCGGCACTTATCCTTTGACACGCTACTTGTATATTTATGTCAACAAGAAGCCAAATCAACCGTTGGCTCCATTAGAAAACGAATTTATCAAAATGGTGTTGTCTAAAACCGGCCAGCAAGTGGTTATCAAAGACGGCTATATCCCTCTTTCTGCGAAAGTTGTTGAAAAAGAACTGGCTAAACTTAAGTAAGATTACGGATTTAAAAAAAAAAGGATTTATGTTACGCAAGGATGCGTAAACAGGGATGTCGGGCTGAATGTGTTGTTATCTTCCCCCTCAGTAAGTGAAAACACATCGGACAAAACTACGGCTGAGATTTGCATTGTGAATCTTGGCCGTTTTTTTTAGTTTTTGTTATATCATTGTCCCATTTAATTTCTAGTATCTTCAGTATGTCAGAAATAAACACACCTATAAAACAACCGCCCTCCATAAAAATCAGTTCCGGTGAATTTTACCAGCGCTGGCGACTCATTAAAGATGCCTTGGCGCGCTATGGCGTGGTGGCGGGCGGCTTAAGTGTAATCGTCGCCATTGTACTGATTTTCTTTTATTTGCTGTATGTGGTTTATCCCCTGTTTATATCTGCTGCTGCAAAACCGGTTGGCGAATATGCGGTGCCTGAACAGGCTCTGGGCAACACGCTGCTGCTGGAGATGGAAGAGCAAAACGAGATCGGGGCACGGTTCACCGACAGCGGCCAGGTGGTGTTTTTTGAGGCCGCTACCGGTAAAACCATATTGACTCAGGCCGTAGCAATCCCCGAAGGCGCGCATATCGCCAGTTTTTCCCAGGGCAGTCCAATCAATGAGGGCGCCGTCATTTACGGTTTATCCGATGGCCGGGCGGTCGTCGTTAAACACCAATATAAAGTGACTTACCCGAATAACGTGCGGCTTATCACGCCATCGCTTAAATATCCATTAGGCGAACAACCTTTGGTGCTGGATGGTTCCGGCGCGGCATTGGAGAAAGTTGCGGTTACAGTGGCCGAGGATGCGACAACGATAATCGCAAAAACAGCCGATACCCCGAATGCTGAGGGCAAAATACGCCTGACCAATTTTCAAAAAGAACAATCGTTATTTTCCGATGAGGCTACCTTAACCCGTACGGATTCGGTTTTGGAAATGTCGGCGGCGGGTATTGCGGATATCTTAATCGATAAGGAGGCCTCCAATCTGTATCTGATAAGCAGCGACGGACAGTTGGCCTTTTTTAATATCAGCAACAAGAGCAGCCCAAGCTTGAGACAACAGCAGAATGTGGTTGATGCGGGACAAAAAATCACCAGCGCGACTTTTTTAAACGGCGATCTTTCGCTGATGATAGGCGACTCCAGCGGCTTGGTGTCGCAATGGAGCATGGTTAAAGACAATTTGAATCGTCCTGCAATGCAAAAAATCAGGTCATTTAAAGTATCGGATAAAGCAGTCGTTGCGATTGACGCCGAGCAACGTCGAAAAGGCTTTATGACGACTGATGCCGACGGGATCGTGGGCATTTATCATTCGACCGCTGAAAGGGAACTGATTAAAGAACGGATCAGCGATGCCTTGCCGGTGGCAGCGGTTTTGTCGCCTAGAGCCAATATGTTGCTGGTGCAGTCGACAGACGGCAAAATGCATTTATGGCATGTCGACAATGAACATCCCGAGGTTTCGATCAAATCGCTTTGGCAGAAAGTCTGGTATGAAAGCTATCCAAAACCCGATTATATCTGGCAGTCTTCCTCGGCAAACAATGATTTCGAACCTAAATACAGCTTAACGCCATTGGTTTTCGGCACATTGAAAGCGGCGTTTTATGCAATGCTGGTAGCCATTCCGCTGGCTCTGATGGGGGCGATTTACACCGCTTATTTTATGGCGCCGCAAATGCGCATATACGTAAAACCCTCCATTGAAATCATGGGCGCGTTGCCGACGGTCATTTTGGGCTTTCTTGCCGGTTTGTGGCTGGCCCCGTTTATGGAAGAACATCTGGCCGGATTTTTTGCCATGCTGCTGATAGTGCCTGTCGGCGTTATGTTGTTTGCCTTTGCATGGCAATTTGTACCGAAAGCCATTAGCCATAATCTCTCGGAAGGCTGGGACGCCGCTATATTGGTTCCTGTCATTTTACTGAGCGGCTGGTTTGCCTTTAAAGTCAGCGTACCGCTGGAAACATTCCTGTTCCACGGCACCTTGCGCGACTGGTTTAAGGCTGAATTAGGCATCGGTTATGACCAACGCAATGCCTTGGTGGTCGGGGTGGCAATGGGTTTTGCGGTTATTCCAACCATCTTCTCAATTGCCGAAGACGCCATTTTCAGCGTACCGAAACATTTGACCGTAGGTTCCCTGGCACTGGGCGCTACACCTTGGCAAACCATGGTCAGGGTTGTGTTATTAACCGCAAGTCCGGGTATTTTTTCTGCCATTATGATCGGTTTCGGCCGCGCGGTCGGTGAGACCATGATTGTACTGATGGCAACGGGAAATACGCCGGTGATGGATTTAAGCGTTTTTCAGGGCCTGCGTACCCTGGCGGCAAATATCGCGGTGGAAATGCCGGAATCGGAAGTCGACAGTTCGCATTACCGGGTCTTGTTTTTGTCGGCTCTGGTGTTGTTTACGTTTACCTTTGTTTTTAACACGCTGGCCGAAGTCATTCGTCAGCGCTTACGTGAAAAATACAGTTCATTATGATCAGGCCTATTATGATTAAAACATGGTTCAAAAGCGGCACTCCCTGGGTATGGCTCAATGCGGCGGCAGTCAGCGCCAGCCTTATTATGGTGATCGGTGTGTTAGGCTTGGTTTTAGTTCGCGGAGCAGGCCATTTCTGGCCGTCCCATGTCATCCAGTTCACTTATCAGGAACCGGGTGGGAAAGTCCAGACTATTGTCGGCGAACATATCGATACCAGCATTACACCGGCCGCAATGGCCAAATCAACCGGCCATATCATGGCCGATGATGAAGACACCTTGGTGCAATACTTGATTAAAACCGGCAACCGAGACATTACCGGTACCGATTTTCGCTGGATATTGGAACGCAATGTTAAACAGCGGCAATCCCCTGCCGAACTGATGGTGGTGGAACGGCGGGAATGGGGGAATTTTTATGGTCGGCTGGCTGCGGTCAAGGAAAACGGCAAGATTATCGCAGAAGGCGAACAAGCTTGGCCTACCGCCCAAAACAGGATAGATCAGGCTTTAGCCGTTTTCGAGCAAATAGCCCATCTGGAAAAAAAGGAAGTTGGCGCCATCAACTATAGCTTGGAAAAATTACGGCTTAAACAAAAAAAGCTGCAACTGGAAAACCTCTGGGATGCGGCAGCCGAACAACGGCTCGCTGCTGAAAAGGCCGAGTTAGAAGTTGAATATAAAAAATATCAAACCCAGTTAATCGAGCTGTATCGGCAAATAAGAAGGGATAGCTTGGTCGCAAAGACCGAGAGCGGTAATGAGGTTGAAATCCCGCTGGCTAAAATAGTCAGGATTTACCAGCCAAATACGATGAACCTGCTCCATAGAATTAAGCATTATGGCGTCAAGGTGATTGAGTTTTTAACCGATGACCCGCGTGAGGCCAATACCGAAGGGGGGATTTTCCCGGCTATTTTCGGCACGGTGATGATGGTGATCATGATGTCGATTATCGTGACCCCATTCGGAGTTATTGCCGCGGTATATTTGCGGGAATATGCAAAACAGGGATTTATCACCCGATTAATCAGGATTTCAGTCAACAATCTGGCTGGCGTACCTTCCATTGTTTACGGGGTGTTCGGCTTGGGATTTTTCGTCTATATCCTGGGCGGCAACATCGACCGGCTGTTTTTTCCGGAAGCCTCGCCTGCGCCGGTTTACGGTACGCCGGGATTGCTTTGGGCATCCATCACCCTGGCTTTACTGACCTTGCCGGTCGTTATAGTCTCAACCGAAGAAGGTTTAGCGCGTATCCCCAAGTCGATACGCGAAGGCAGTCTGGCCTTGGGTGCGACCAAACTGGAAACTTTGTGGCTGACGGTATTGCCGATGGCCAGCCCTGCGATGATGACCGGATTGATTCTGGCCGTGGCGCGGGCGGCCGGCGAAGTGGCACCGTTAATGCTGGTGGGCGTGGTTAAATTGGCCCCCACCTTGCCGCTGGACGGCAATTACCCGTTTTTACATTTGGACAGAAAATTTATGCACCTAGGGTTTCATATCTATGATGTCGGCTTTCAAAGCCCGAATGTCGAGGCGGCGAGACCCTTGGTTTATGCAACATCATTATTGTTGGTACTGGTCATTGTTGGGCTGAATTTATCGGCCATTTTAATCAGAAATCATCTACGAGAAAAATACCGGGCATTGGAAGGTTAAAGAAATGACAGCACAACACACACGTACGCATGCTATTGATATGAGCTCTGTTTTACGCGATCAGAAGAAAACCGCCGAGCCGATTGAACCCTGTATCAAGGTAGAAAACTTAAATCTTTTCTACGCCCAAAAACAGGCGTTGCATGGCGTCAGCATGGAAATGCCCAAGAAGAAGGTAACCGCCTATATCGGCCCCAGCGGTTGCGGTAAATCAACACTGCTGCGCTGCATCAACCGGATGAATGATCTGGTGGATAATGTCACTATCGAAGGTAAGATTCTGCTGGATAACGAAAATATCTACGATAAAACCGTTAACGTGGCGGCCCTGCGCAGACGCGTCGGCATGGTGTTTCAAAAACCCAACCCTTTCCCCAAGTCTATTTTCGAGAATGTCACTTACGGCCTTAGAATTCAAGGCATTAATGACAAGCGGATACTGGAAGAAACAGTTGAAAATTCATTGCGCGGCGCCGCGCTGTGGGACGAAGTAAAAGACCGTTTGAATGACAACGCCTTAGGCCTGTCAGGCGGGCAGCAGCAACGTCTGGTCATTGCCAGGGCCATTGCGATAGAGCCTGAAGTGCTGTTGCTGGATGAGCCTGCGTCGGCGCTGGATCCTATTTCGACATTAAAAATTGAAGAGCTGATCAACGAACTTAAAGAAAAATACACTATAGTTATCGTGACGCACAACATGCAGCAGGCGGCGCGGGTTTCCGACTATACTGCATTTATGTTTATGGGCGAATTGATCGAGATGGGTACAACCAGCGAGTTATTCACCAACCCTCAAAAGAAACAGACCGAGGATTACATCACCGGTCGGTACGGTTAACCAGGAGTAAGTAATGGACAACAGCAAAATAGGGCATCACATCTCAGGCCAGTTTAATAAAGAGCTGGAAGACGTACGCAACAAAGTCTTAACCATGGGCGGGCTGGTCGAACAACAAATCGAGCTGGCGGTGACGGCTTTCTCGACTGGCGACCTCGAAATGGCTGAGCTGGTCATCAAGCAGGACAACCAGGTCGATGCGCTGGAAATGGCTATCGATCAGGAATGCATGCAGATTTTAGCGCTGAGGCAACCTGCGGCTTTCGATTTGAGATTGTTAATCACCGTGATCAAAGTTGTTAATGATCTCGAACGCGTCGGCGACATGGCCGAACGCATCGCCGAGATGGCAATCCAATTGTCTGGGGGCGAAACCAATAAACATGACCAATATTTTGAGCTGGAGCACATGGCCGAACTGGTTCAGGATATGCTGCACGGCGCGCTGGACGTATTTGCCAGGATGAATATAGAAGACGTGACCACCATTACCGGCTTGGATGCAAATGTCGATCGCGAGTACGGCAGCATCATCCGCCAGCTGATTACCAAAATGATGGAAGACCCCAGAAATATCACCCGAATGTTGGATGTGCTATGGATCGCCCGCTCGCTGGAAAGAATCGGCGACCATGCCTGTAATGTCTGCGAGCATTTGGTTTACATGGTCAAGGGCGAAGATGTGCGGCATTTGACCCAGGAAGAATTGGAAAGGAAGATGAAGGAATAGAAAACGTCCTAAGCCGGAAACGCCTGTTCGAGCCGCAGCGAGAACAGGCGTTTCCGCCCCCTCAGATTTTGAACTTATCAACCAGTCCGGTAACCCTGTCGATTTTTTGCCTGACTGTCGCGGTAAATACCGCCTCCCCGGCAACCAGCTTGATGGTTTGCTTGGCTCTAGTAATTGCGGTGTACAGTAATTCTTTGGTTAGCACCGGGTTGATCGCTTCTGGCAATACAATCAACACTTCCTCGAATTCTGATCCCTGACTTTTGTGGATGGTCATCGCAAAAACGGTTTCGCAATGCGGTACGCGGGCAGGCAGGTATTTTTTGATGCTGCCGTCGGCGCGTTGGAAATACACCATCAGCTTCGCTGTCGAATCGACAATGTCCGTCATGCAAATGCCAATATCGCCGTTATAAAGATGCAGTGCCGGGTTATTTTGCGTAACCATGACCGGCCGCCCCGGATACCATAAGCCTGACAAATCGATCCGCTGTTGCTCGGCCAATTTTTGTTCAACCCGATAGTTAATGTCGGCAACGCTGTTTTTTCCCTGCCGGTTGGAGCACAGCACCTGAAAACGGCTGAACGCCTGAAATATCCGCTCAAATCCGGCACCGGCTTTAATCAGCTGCAAATATTCCGCCTGCTGTGCCGCTACATAATCGACTAAATCTGCGTCCAGACATTGCACTGCGCCGTCGCCTCTGGTGGATAAGATTTGCCAGGCGAGTTCATCCTGCTGAAGATTGACCGCTTCAGCCAACTCTTTTATAACGCCGCCGAAACGGTGCGATTTCTTTAACGTGTAGACATTGCTTTGCAATGCCTCGGCGACGGCCAAATCGGCCAGCACCGCACCGGACTCCACCGAAGCCAGCTGATCCTTATCGCCCAGCAAGATCAAGCGCGCACCGGGTTTTAATGCGTCCAGCAGTTTGCTCATCAAGGCCAGATCGACCATCGACGCTTCGTCAACCACGACCAGATCGTAAACCAGCGGTTTGCCTGCATGATGCCGGAAATACGGCGAGGGCGGCATTGCGCCCAACAGGCGATGCAGGGTGGTGACAGTTTCCGGGATGCGGTTTTTGATCGCATCCGAGCACGGCAGCTTTGTTTTGCTAAAACCGATCGATTCCTGAAGACGCATGGCCGCCTTGCCGGTCGGCGCGACCAATGCGATATGCAGCGGCTGCTCGGCCAATTCCTGCAACAGCGCCAGGATTTTAACGACGGTAAAGGTTTTGCCGGTTCCCGGCCCGCCGGTAATGATGCAGAATGACTGCTGAGCGGCCATTTTCGCCGCCTCGCGCTGGTCATCGGTTTCATCGCTCGTCTCGAAATAACGATCCAGAAGCAATTCCGTAGCGGCAACCGGCCGGTTGCCATTAGCTTCGGCTTGGTTCATCGCCTTGATCTGCATCGCCAAGCGATTTTCATAATTCCAGTAACGGTGCAGGTACAGGCGATTCTGTTCGATAACCAGTGGCAAAGGACTCGATTGATCTGTGGGGTTCGTCTCTACCAGCCCGGAAGCAAACAGCAGCTCCCGTGCGTCATCATCTACTTGTATGCAGCTGTGACCCTGGTTTTGCTCGTAAGACGCTGTCATCACGATAGTTTCGAAAGCCTGTTTTTGTACAGGGTCAAAACTGGTGCGCCGGCTCAGGAAACGGCCAAAGGCGACATCCAGGCGGCTGAATGATCTTTGTTCGAATTCAGCGCCCTCTCCCGATGGAGAGGGCTTTACTGTACAGGCGTCAACCGTATTGTCTTTCACTGGTCCCTCCAAACAACGCCGCCAACGCTTCAACCCGCTCTAAGTCGGGCCTGTCCTGATAAACGCCGCTCATAGGCTGATCCGGCTTCATGCCGCGCACGAACAAATAACGTACGCCGCCAAAATGCGTTTCATAGTCGTAATCCGGCAAGCGCGTTTGCAGATAACGGTGCAGCACGACCGTGTAAATCCAATATTGCAGGCCGTAATTATGTTCGCGCATCGCATGGATTAAACTGTCGGTGCTGTAATTTTGCAAGCCGTTGGTTTTATAGTCCATCACATAATACCTGGGTGTAGCTCCTGGATATGCACAGACAAGATCGACAAATCCGGTCAGATAACCGCACATCTGCTTGGCCGTCAAAGGCTGAAAAGTCGGCGTGTCATGCAAAATGCGGTTGATCTGGGCAGCGTCCATCGCTTGCATCGATAAATAAAACGGCATTTCCTTTAAACACTTGTCTTCTGCCAGATTCATCAGGCAAAAATCGGCATCGGTTGGAGACAGCGGCGTTGAAACCGCAGCCTGCAACAACTCATCCAACATTTGGGGCCGTTCCAGTTTTAAGCCATAGCGCTGACAAGCCTTATCCCGCTGCGCTGATATATCTTTGCGCTGAGCCAGATCGATAAACGCATGAGTTTCCAATAGGTCATGCACGACATTGCCGGTGTGCGCGCCTCTGGGCAATTCCATTACTGTGCTGCCGGGCTCGGGCGTGGTAATGATCGTTTGCTCTCTTGCCTTGTCTTCCGGCAACTCAGGCGCATCGTGCTGGCTTAATGCCGACAGGGCCGTATAACTGCTCATTTGCCAGTTGGTATACAGCGCTCGTTTGCGTTTTTCTGCTCGCAATTGTGCGGCTACAACCGTTTTGCGATAACTGCCCGTTGTGTCGCCGGGCACCTCCAGCAACCGGTAATCGGCATTATCCTGAAGGGCTTTCAGCTTTGCTTGTTGCTCAGGAAAGTCTGCCCCGGCAAATTCAAGCAGCCAAGCCATCGCCGAGTCATTCGCCGCATTCTCCGAGCGCACATCGGCCCAGGCAATATAACAGCGGTACTTAGCTCGGGTGACCGCCACATAAAACACCCGCAAATCCTCGGCCAGCTCTTCGTTTAAGGCCAGTTCGCGACGGCGCTCAAAATCTTCCGAGCCCAAGTCGACCGCCGTATGGCCGTTTTCATGGCATCTGATCATCAATCTTTCGCTGTTTAAACGGTCGCTGCGCTGCCAGAGATAAGGACAAAATACAATGCCGTATTCCAATCCCTTGGAACGGTGCATGGTGACGATCTTGACCGCATCGTCGTCGCTTTCAAGACGCAACTGCTGGTCTTCCGCGCTGCTCGCCTTGGCAATCGCACTGCGCAACCAGTCCAGGGTTTTATTAATGCCCAGATGCTCATCGACAGCGGCTTGCTGCATCAGTTCAATCAGATGATGCAGGTTGGTCAGTTGCCGTTCCGCCATCAACGTTTTGGACACATTGCCCCTGACTTTTTCCCGGCTCAGCAAATGCTGCATCATCGCCATCAAACCGGTTTGCTGCCAGTCATGGAAATAGCCCAAAAACCGAGACATCCAGACATCCAGCTCGATCTCGTTATTGCTCAGCTGATGGAGCGCCTGCCCATCCAGGTCAAACCAATCCAAGGTCAAAGCCTGTTTCAGCAGCCCGCTATCGCCAGGGTGAGCCACAGCCTGCAACAAGCTGTATAAATCGGCTGCTTCCTGCGAGGCAAAAACCGACTCCGTGCTGTTTAACACCGAAGGCACGCCCGTCAGACGCAATGCCGCCTGATAGTCCCTGGCCTGGGTATTGGTTCTGACCAGAATGGCGATGTCTTTGGGCTGCAATATCCGGTTCATCGGTTGCAGCCTGTAATCGCCGGTCAACAACTCGACGATTTCATTGACAACGGCGTTCCTGATTTCCTCGGCCGCCTTACCTGCCGTCCAATACCCCGTTTTGCTGTCGCTTTCCGGCAACTGCCACAGCAACATCGGTGCCGCCGCCCGATCTGCTTGATACAACTCGCCGCTATCTTTCGACAAGCCGGGCTTGACGTTGATAAACTCCAGGCCATCCAGCAAAAACGCCCGGTCTCTTTGGAACAAAGCATTGACCGCTTCGACCAGCTGCGGATGCGAACGCCAGTTATGGCCTAGGGTGAATTGATGCTCGGCGTGTTTTTGCGCGTCCAGATACGAGTAAATATCCGCGCCGCGAAACTTGTAGATCGCCTGTTTTGGGTCGCCGATCAGGTATAAATACTGGCTGGGAGCAGCAAATAGCGAAGAGAAAATATGCCACTGGCTGTCATCGGTATCCTGAAATTCGTCGATCAGTGCGACTTCAAATCGCTGCCGTAATTCAGCCGTCAGCAATGCGCCTTTTCCGCTTTGCAACGCCTCAGCCAAGCGACTGATTAGATCATCGAACGACAGCACATTAAGCCGCTGCAAGCGTTTATCCAGCTCCTCACGCAAACTGTCCAACAGAGTTTTACGCAGTACCAAGGCGATTTGTTTGAACGCCGCAGCCAACGCATCGAAAACTGAGGTATCGATGGCTAATTCAGCCAGATACTCGGCTTTACGCTGATCGCTGGTTTGGGTTTTATTGCTTCTGAGTTTATTGCCGTTCAACGCATTCATCAGCCCATTTTCAGTCAACAGGGTCAATGCCTCTGCGTCGGGAGTCTGTTTGCTTATTCCGTGCAACCAGGAATTTAGCGAGTCATAGTGAAATTCAAACGTGTCGGTATAGCTGATCTTGAATTTTTCGTCGCCGAAACAATTGCGTAAAACGCCTGCACAATCGTTTAACCGAATTTTTGCAGAGTCCACTCGCCGTTGTAATTCTCTTAATGCTGCATCCAGGCTCTCGCAATCAGGATAAACGCTAAACTGCGAGTACGTTCCCAAACCGTTGCCAGGAAATGCGGCGACGCTGGACAGCAACGCATCGGGGGTTTTAAAGTCCGCTGTTAACACCCCGACGTCCCAGGCCGAACGTTGATATATCTGCTTGCGCCAGAAATCATCCGCGCAAGCCTGTTTAATCTCTGCCAATTCGCCGGTTAATTCGGCATCGAACAATTGCCCACTTTCCAGCGCATGTTCCCTTAAGACGCGCTGACAAAAGCCGTGGATGGTAAAAATTCCAGCCTGATCTATATCCAGCAATGCCTCAGTCAGACGTTGTTTGACTTGTTCCGGTTCCTTATCCAGATTAACCAGCCAATCGACAATATTGCGGTCGATGCCTTCTGCCTGACCGTCCAAAGCCCGCCTGGCCTCCGCCAATCTGGAACGCACCCGGTCTTTAAGCTCTTCGGTTGCCGCCTTGGTAAAGGTGACCACCAGCAATTTTTCAATCGCGATATCCTGCTCGACCACAAACCGCAATACCAGCATCGCTATGGCATAGGTTTTACCCGTTCCCGCGCTGGCTTCAATCAGGTTTACTCCTTTTAGCAACTCGGTTTGAACCGGATCGAAATTATCAGTCTTCATGCGCAAACTTTGCCATAAAAGAAGTTATTGTCCAAACCCAGCGCCATCTTGTTCCTTGAATTATCTTGATTGAATATTAAGTTGTTTTTTCAAAAAATACGCAAAATGATGGAATTGATAAGCCCCTTTTTTGAATCTTCCCGCTATTTTCAACATTCAAAATTAACAATCGAGCACTTTCATTCTTTTCCACAAATCCTGTGTATAACTCTGTGTACAAGATACATTTAACGCCATTAAGATCGGTAAAACCTGTCTTTTGGTTAAATTGTAGCACTTTCATACAAAAATTAATTATTTAATAATCAATAAGTTATATTTAACTTATTTTAATAAGCGCCCAGTTACCCGACCGGGCTCATCACTTATGATTACAAAATCAATCTGTGTATAAACAATAGCTGATAAACCTTTGAAGGTGCTAATTTTATCTGCTACAGCTTTTTATCCATTATGTTTTTTTTGGTATTCGTCCAACCCGACCATCTAGATTGAAATATCCAAATCGAACATCCTTATGCTTTTTGACGAGGATAAGAAATGGCGCTAACGATCAAGTG
>Ga0208789_1001303_pt1 | contig 14705 bp, 17 predicted proteins | sample Methanotroph_Enr_FD_187368 | JGI IMG/M metagenome (GOLD analysis project Ga0208789, IMG submission 187368) | Enriched soil microbial communities from Old Woman Creek wetland in Ohio, USA - Methanotroph_Enrichment_5 (SPAdes) (version 2) | ecosystem: Environmental > Terrestrial > Soil > Wetlands...
CGTCTTACAAAATAATACTGTATTATAATTCAATTACTTTAAAAATCACAACCGAAAATTCTCAACACAACTAAAACATTTATTTGCCAAACATAGTTCCAAGATTCTTATTTTCAGATCAATCAAGAAAAAATACGATTATTGATTCCGACCTTACAATCTATCTATTTCCCGATAATTTTCTGAATCTCGTTTAGTTTATTGAGCGCCTCCATGGGTGTGAGGTTATTGACATCGAGATTTTTGATTTCATCCCTGATCTGCTTAAGAACCGGGTCATCAAGCTGGAAAAAACTCAGCTGGAAACCTTCACGCATTTCGGCCAGGTCTTTGACCCTTTTGGCCGGAAGCTCCTTGCGGTTAGCCTTTTCAAGCTGCTTCAGAATTTCGGTTGCACGATTTACCACGCTCTTAGGCATACCTGCCATTTGCGCGACATGGATTCCGAAACTATGGTTACTGCCGCCCGCAACAAGTTTCCGCAGAAAGATTACTTTATTCCCAACCTCCTTCACCGTGACATTAAAATTGCGAACCCGGCCGAACGATTTTTCCATCTCGTTCAATTCGTGGTAATGGGTCGCAAAAAGGGTTTTCGCCCTCCCCTTCGGGTGCTCGTGGATATATTCAACGATCGACCAGGCGATCGAAATACCGTCGTAGGTACTTGTTCCGCGCCCCAGTTCATCGAGCAAAATCAGGCTTCGGTCTGACATGTTATTCAGGATACTGGCAGCTTCGTTCATCTCCACCATAAATGTTGATTCACCGAGCGAGATATTATCTGATGCTCCCACGCGCGTGAAAATCTTATCAACATAACCTATTTTAGCTGCCACAGCCGGAACAAAAGAACCCATCTGGGCCATCAGTACAATCAAAGCCGTTTGGCGCAGCAATGCCGATTTACCGGCCATATTGGGTCCGGTGATAATAATGATCTGCTGCTCATCGTTGTCGAGCATGACATCGTTGGTGATGTATTTTTCACCGATTGGAAGTGCACGTTCAATAACGGGATGACGGCCATCCTTGATATCAATAACATGTGATTCATTCACTTCGGGCCGGTTGTATTTATTGGCCATCGCAGTCGACGCGAATGAAAGCAGGCAATCGATCTGTGCCATGACCGAGGCATTCAGCTGAATCGCCTGGATATATTCGGTCAATGCAGAAACCAGCTGGCCAAATAAACGGATTTCAATTGCCAGGATCTTCTCTTCTGCACCCAGAATTTTTGATTCGTAATTCTTGAGTTCCTCTGTAATATAACGCTCTGCATTAACAAGCGTTTGCTTGCGGATCCATGTCTCAGGAACTTTATCCTTATGAAGATTCCGAACCTCGATATAATATCCGAAAACGTTATTAAAAGCGATTTTTAATGATGTAATTCCCGTATTGATAATCTCCCGCTCCTGCATTTTCTGCAGGTAATCTTTGCCCGAGAAGGCGAGGTCACGCAATTCGTCCAGTTCGGCCGAAACGCCCTTCGCGATAACATGACCCTTAACAATCATCATAGGCGGATCGGGGAAAATCTCCCGGTCAATCCTATCTTTGATCGTCTGGCATAAATTAAGCTGTTCTGCCAACCGGATAAGCACACTATTCCCTGACGACGCGCACAACTCTTTGACCGGGGCGATCGCATTCAGCGCCACTTTAAGCTGAACCACCTCCCTGGGGTTTACACGGCCGACGGCGGCTTTCGAAATAATCCGTTCCAGGTCGCCTATATGACGCAGCTGCTCCTCAATATCGTTCTTTAATTCCGCATTTTCTGTAAACTTCTGAACAACATCGAGCCGGTCATTGATCCGCTGAATATCTTTTAGCGGAAGTGCCACCCATCGTTTCAACAGGCGGGCTCCCATCGGTGAAATAGTCTGATCGATCACCTGCACGAGTGTCTTTGCTCCTTCGTTAAGCGTATGAAAGAGTTCAAGATTCCGTACTGTAAAACGGTCAAGCCAGACATACCTGTCCTCTTCAATCCTGGAAAGCGCTGAAATATGCTGAAGTTGCGAATGCTGTGTAAAATCGAGGTAATGAAGGATGGCTCCAGAGGCAATAATCCCCATCTGAAGCGACTGGACGCCAAATCCTTTAAGAGAGATAGTTTCGAAATGGCGCAAAAGCCGGTCACTCGCAGCATCCTCGGTATAAACCCAATCGTCAAGTTTATAGGTATAGAATTTGCTCCCAAACAGTTCGATAAAAAGTTTCTCTTTCCCTTTCTGGAAAAGCACCTCCTTTGGCTGAAAGCTGTTCAATAATTTATCGATATATTCAAATGAACCTTCGGCGGTCAGGAACTCGCCAGTTGAAATATCGAGAAAGGCAACTCCTGCAAGGGTTTTTTCGATATGCACAGAAGCAAGGAAGTTGTTCTCCCGATGCTCGAGTACATTGTCGTCGATTGAAACCCCGGGGGTGACCAGTTCCGTGATTCCCCGTTTAACGATATTTTTGGTCAGTTTCGGATCTTCGAGCTGCTCGCAAATCGCCACACGCTGACCGGCCCGCACCAATTTAGGAAGATAGGTGTCAAGTGCGTGATAAGGGAAGCCGGCCAATTCAACAAAACTGGCAGAACCATTGGCACGACGGGTAAGCGTAATTCCCAAAATACCAGATGCTTTGATGGCATCCTCCCCAAAGGTCTCATAGAAATCACCCACACGGAATAGCAAAACAGCATCAGGATATTTATTCTTGACAGCATAATACTGCTTCATCAGTGGTGTTTCGGCGTATTTATTTGGTTGTTGTGTCAAAGCAGTGATTTAAAGTTACTCTATCAAACAAAGATAAGACAATCGCCTGATCAATCCGGCTTTCGGGGTTGAAGTTTAGGTGGAAGTTTTCAACATTCATTTCCCTTTTTTGAAATAACCGAATTTCAAACTGCCGGCTGTGCGTAATAAAAGAATAAGGCAAAGCGGTATAACCAGCCAATGAAAAGTTTGCGGCAGAATAAGCATGGTGATCAGGAACAGCAGCACAATTACGGCGGTAGCTTGCAGATACCAGGTGAGCCTGGATCGTAAAGCGGGGACCAACCAGAGAAATGCAAAAACAAAGTGGGTCGGCAAGGCCCAAACCAGGTTCAGGTTCCAGCCGGTGGCCTCCAATACCGAGACAAAACAGAGGAAACTCAATAAAATCCCTGCGAAGCCAAACGAAAAAAACACCAGGAAATCGAGTGCTATCATTCGTATTTTTCTTCGGTATTCGACAAAAGTCAAACCGGCAACAATGAGTAAAAAAAGGTTCACCACAAAGGCCGGGGAGGACCAACTAAATCCCGGTTTGAGCGGGGTTGCTTCATAAACTGTTGTTACAGGCTTTACAAATGGAACCCCTACCCCATCCTTCACCACTTTAGCCTCCGCCATATCCTTTGAAAGGTAATCGGGAAGGAACATTTTCTGAGAATAAGTGGTCGTTTTATCAGCCGGGATGCCCAGTGCAATTTTAATTCCGAAACCATTCCAGCTGTTTCCCGGCACACATTGGTCAATCAATTGGCGATAAGTTAGTTTAGTATCCTGTAAGGTATCATATTGAAGTTGGTGATTGACACACTTTTCGAACTGATCGCGGACACGGGTGGAACAATTATCCGAAAAATGTCGATAACGATAAACGCGATTTTCCTTTTTTGCATTTTCGATCAGTGCATCAAAAAGTGACTGCTTCTCTTCCTGTGAAATATCCAGGACCTGCTCATAAACACTCCGTTGCTCTTCGCGGTACGAATCCATAAACGACACCATCCGTTCGCCGGCCAGCATATAATCAGTCTCCCCCTTTGTAAACCGCCAAACGAAATTCGGAGTATCGAAACTAAACACCCCGTAATTAAAAACATAGTCAATACCTGATTGCGGATCATTGATGCGGATAGCGCTATGGCCAAAATAGGAGTAAATTTCATCCCCCGCGGCGCAGGTTAGCAACGAAATCCGCGATTCCGGTGAAAGTTGAGCAGAATATACTTTTGAAAATAGCAACAGAGAAAAAAAAGCCATTAATGCCAACGTCTTCATCGGGTTTCTTTTGAGATTTAGGCTCAAAAGTAACAATTTACTGTGGCGAAGGAAAAATTAAGCTAATTGTTTAACTTCGTGATCTGCATAACCTCATGGAAAAACATCTTTTATTAGTCAAAAATAACAGATAAGTAATAAGAATTGAATAATGTCGTATACAATATTGGTCAAATATCATGACTCACCCCCATCATCAGCCATGTGGCTGATTCTTCCCCCTCTCTTCAAGAAGAGAGGGGAAGACCGAGCCTTCGACGTGAGCTCAGTCGAACGTTTATCGGGCTTCGGGGTGAGTAAAAAATACTACAATAAATTGGTTTAATTAATTAGTAATCAATCTGATAAACAACCGTAAACGGATATAAAATATGGGAAAGAGCATAAAAGGAACGTTAACAGAGCTGAACCTGTTAAAAGCATTCGCCGGCGAAAGCCAGGCAAAGAACCGTTATGAATTTTTTTCAGAAAAAGCCAGGGCGGAAGGCTATGAACAAATAGCTGCCATTTTTGAGAAAACGGCTTTGCAGGAGCAGTCGCACGCCAAACAGTTTTTTAAATTCATGGAAGGCGGAACTGTTGAGATCAGGACGGTATATGCAACCGGAATAGCAGATCAAACTATAGAGAATCTAAAAACTGCAATTAGCGAGGAGAGTAATGAATGGTCAGCGCTTTACCCGCGATTTTCGGAGATTGCCAAAGAGGAAGGGTTTCCGGCCATCGCCGCAATCTTTACAATGATCGCCAGAGTGGAGGCAGAACACGAAAAAAGGTTTAAGAAATTACTGAAAAGACTTGAAGATGGCACGATCTTTCACCGCGAAAAACCGATAAAATGGGAATGCCGCAAATGCGGATATATTCACGAAGGTGAACAACCTCCGAAGTCTTGTCCGGCATGTCAGCACCCAACTGGATATTTCGAAGAGATGGCAGAGAATTATTGAAATTACCTTTTTACTTTCAGAATGACCGAAATAAGGATAAAAGTCATTATTGCAGCAGCGATACCATAAATATTAAAAGCTAAAATAAGCGCAGCGGAAATAGCCAAAAAAATGAACCTTACCTTGTTATTCGTCCACGACAGATTTTTCAGCTTTAGTGAAAACATGGGGAGTTCTGACACCAGGAGTAACGACATTATCACAGTAATCAGAAGTAATACAACTGGTTGCAAAATAAATGCATCAAGTGCTTCATATTTTCCATGCTCGCTAATCAGTGCCAAAGCGGCGATAAAGAGGGCATTTGCAGGAGTGGGTAATCCGATAAATGAATCGGTTTGGCGGGTGTCGATGTTAAACTTGGCCAACCGCAGTGCTGAGAAGACCGGGATTAATAAAGACGCAGATATACAGGATATTTCCCATATTGATAAAGTTGTAAAACTCTCGGCACGAACATTAATACCGAACAGGGCATATTCCATCATGACCATCATAAGCGCACCCGGAGCGAGACCAAATGAGATCATATCTGCCAACGAATCAAGCTCCTTCCCCATAGGAGAATAGGCTTTTAGAAGGCGTGCTGTCATACCGTCAAAGAAGTCGAAGATTGTAGCTGCGATAATAAAAATCACAGCAACTGTCAGTTCACCTTTAACAGCGAAAAGCACGGCTAAACTTCCTGATACGACATTCAGACAGGTGATAAAATTTGGAATGTTCTTACGGATCATTTCCAGGGAATATTTTTAGAGATCTGCAATAACAGTCTGACTACCGGTTACAAGCTGACCTAACTCCACAAGGACTTTTGTCCCTATTGGAAGAAAAAGATCAACCCGCGAGCCAAACCTGATAAAACCAAGTTCATTTTGTTGAGTCACTTTCGCATTGACCTTAGGATAGGAAATAATTCTTTTGGCGACTGCTCCTGCAATTTGTCTTACCAGTATCTCGGTTCCATCAGCCATTTCAATCACAGTTGTTGCTCTTTCGTTGTCGGTAGATGATTTAGGCAGGTAGGCAGCCATAAACCGGCCGTTGTGATGTTTAAAATATTTCACTACTCCGGGAACCGGAATCCAGTTGACATGGACATTGTAAACCGACATAAAAACAGAAACCTGAAGCCGCCGATCGTTAAAGTATTCTAATTCAAGGGTTTCTTCAATTGCCACGATCTGACCATCGGCAGGTGCTAAAGCGCTGTTAGGCTTTAATTCAATTGTACGTCGTGGATGTCGGAAAAAACGGATAACAAGGATTAAAACCGGTGTTGTTGCCAGGAATGTAAAGCAACGGAAATAAAGTTCGTCTGTCAGGCCGACAACGATATTTAGTATTAGCCAGCCTAAAAAAGCTGCAGCAATGACCAGAAACCCCTCTTTGTGAACTCTCATAAGTTTTTACTATTGTAGCGCGAAATTAAGTAAATAATCTTCAGCGAAAAAATTGGAACACAAAATAAATCACGGGAGAAGCGAGAAGGATACTGTCAAAGCGATCGAGCAGTCCTCCGTGACCGGGTAAAAAACGCCCCGAATCTTTCACTCCAATACTTCGTTTGATCATCGATTCAACCAGGTCGCCAAGGGTCCCTGAGATGACAACAACAATAGCCATAACTGACAGTAAAGCAAAGCTATACTTAGTAAAAACGAAGGTAAGTATCCATGCTGTAGCAATTGCCGTAACAACGCCTCCGAACAGACCTTCCCACGATTTTTTGGGCGAGATTCTTTCGAATAACCGGTGACGTCCGAAACGGACCCCGAAAATGTAAGCTCCTGAATCACCGGCCCATACGAAAATAAACAGGCTGATCAATAATCCGTAATTGTAGATATTGGCACCTTCAAACTCTGGAAATGCAAGGAAGTTAAGCATTGCAAATGGGATGGATACAAAGACGATCCCAAATCCGGTAAGGGCGATGTTTACAAATGGATTTTTCTTTTTGCGAAAAAGCTCGTATACCGGGAAGATATAAATAAATGGTATAAGGTAATTGAACGCTTTAAAAGCAACAGAATGCTGAGCTGTCAGAAAAGATAAAATAAAAACAACTGTTCCGGCAATGAGACCAGGATACACCTGTGGTGAAAATCCGGCTAAAACGCATAACGAGTAATACTCCCGGAGTGCTAAGACCGAGAGTATTAAAAAAAGTAATGCGAATGTATAAGATCCAAGAAGGATAGCCCCTATAATAGTCGTTGCAAAAAGGATCCCCCAAACGGCACGGGTTCGAAACTCTTTCAATTTCAGCCTTTTTTATAGCTTTGTAACTTCTGATTCCAAATCAGATGGTTGATTTTTAACTCCATTTTCAGGAGTCTCATCTTCTTTTTTCTTCCCCCAGGGACGTGCTCCGAAAATATGCTCCATATCTTCAGTAAAAATCACCTCGCGTTCGAGTAGCAATTCAGCCAACTTTTTATGCCCTTCGGCATTTTTAATGAGAATATCTTTGGCCCGGGCAAAGGCGGTGTCAATCAATTCTTTAATTTCGGCATCGATCAGTTCAGCCGTTTTTTCGCTGTACGGCTTATTGAAACTGTAATCACTCTGGCCCGATGAGTCGTAATAACTGACATTTCCAACTTTTTCACTCATTCCAAAATAACAGATCATCGAAAAGGCGGTTTTGGTCACCTTTTCAAGGTCGTTTTGTGCTCCTGAAGATATTTTAGAGAAGACGACAGTTTCGGCAGCTCTTCCACCCAATGTGGCACATACTTCATCAAGCATCTGTTCACGCGTGGTAATCTGACGCTCCTCAGGAAGGTACCATGCTGCTCCCAGCGCTTTTCCGCGTGGAACAATAGTGACTTTGACAAGCGGATGAGCATGTTCCAGCAACCAGCTTACTGTAGCATGTCCAGCTTCGTGGTAAGCAATAATTGCTTTTTCGTCAGCTGTAATAATTTTATTCTTTTTCTCAAGACCTCCGACAATACGGTCAACGGCATCCAGGAAATCCTGCTTTTCAACTTTAGTTTTTTGTTTACGTGCAGCAATAAGGGCAGCTTCATTACAGACATTGGCAATGTCGGCACCCGAAAATCCGGGAGTTTGTTTGGCGAGAAAATTCACATTAACATCTTCCGATAAGGTAAGCGGCCGGAGGTGCACCATAAATATCTCTTTGCGATCAATTACATCGGGTAGTTCAACATGAATCTGACGGTCAAACCTCCCGGCGCGCATCAAAGCCCTGTCGAGGATATCGGCACGGTTAGTTGCGCCAAGAATGATCACACCGGAATTGGTGTCGAAGCCATCCATTTCAGTAAGTAATTGATTAAGCGTATTTTCGCGCTCGTCGTTTGATCCCATATTCGGATTTCGCCCCCTGGCACGGCCAATGGCATCAATCTCATCGATGAAGACAATACAGGGCGCTTTCTCTTTTGCCTGTTTAAACAAATCCCGGACGCGTGACGCACCGACTCCCACGAACATCTCTACAAAGTCGGAACCCGACATAGAGAAAAACGGAACATCTGCCTCTCCGGCTACTGCTTTTGCCAGCAATGTTTTACCTGTTCCCGGAGGACCTACCAGCAAGGCTCCTTTTGGAATTTTTCCCCCAAGTTTGGTGTATCGTTCGGGATTCTTTAGAAATTCGACAATCTCTTCGATTTCCTGTTTCGCTTCTGCCAGGCCTGCTACCTCTTTGAAAGTGGTACTCACCCTTGACTCCTTATCGAATATTTTAGCCTGCGATTTTCCGACATTAAAAATATTACCTCCTGCTCCACCACCTTTGCTCATCCTTCTGAAAATCCAGAACCAAAGTGCAAGAAGAACAAGCGGAAGAAACAGCCAACTCAGAATTTCGCTGAAGTAATCGTGCCGAATTTCATAGGTCAGTGTAACCTTGGCGTTATCACCATACTCAGCCTGGGCACTTTCAAGATTTTTTTCAAAGACATCAACAGATCCAATCGTGAAGAAAAAATGAGGACCAATCTTTGTCGGTGATCCAAAACCCTGGTCAAGCTTAGTTTTATATTTTTCGTAAGAACTCGCCTTCAGATAAATATCAGCTTGTGATTTATTTACAACAACTACCTTTTCAATGTCGCCGTTTTTAAGCATTGTATTTTTCACCTCTTGCCAACTGGTTTCGATAGGTGCTCCCCCGGAAGTAAATTGTTGGATTGCGAAAAATGCAACCAACAATATCCCATAAATATAAATCGGGTTAAACTTTGGTGTAAATTTCACACCTCCCGGGGACTTCTTATTCCCTTTAGGGACATTATTCCCATTGTTATCTCTTGTCTCGTTCTCAGCCATAATATATTAAATGTCAGCGTCAATATTTACAATTCGTCCGTCGGCCCATAAACTTTCAAGATCATACAACCTCCGTACGGGTTCCTGAAATATATGTACCATTATCGTTGCATAGTCGAGTAATATCCACTGTGCTTGTTTATAACCATCACTATGCCATACTGGTTCATTTTTAAGTTCCTCAACAGTCTCTTCTACAGAATGTGCTATGGCATCTACATGTGTATTAGAGGTTCCATGACAAATAATATAATGATCACATTCTGTATTATTAATTACCTGAAGATCAATATCGACGATTTCAAGCCCCTTTTTGCGTTGAATACCTTCGATAATCGCTTCAATTAAATCAATTGAGCCATCTATCATGGCAGGATTAACCATATGGAATATTTAAAGTACAAAGATAATTTATTTGTCCGATAGATAAATAAAGAAATGTTAAGGCCATCTTTTAAAATAATAGTTTTTACTTTACCTCTCAAATTTACCGGGCAATCATGAACAAAATAATCGGATCGTACATTGAACGAATCCATGAAACAGGATCAACCAATAACTATGCCGCAAAGTTACTACTGACAAAAAGTCCGCCGGAAGGGGCAATCTTTGTTGCAGACAGTCAGGTTGACGGTCGCGGGCAAGCTTCCAGCAAATGGGAAAGCGAACCCAACAAGAATTTAACCTTCAGCATTCTCCTTTATCCCGATTTCATCGAAATTTCCAGGCAATTCGAGGTATCCAAAGCGATTTCAATGGGTGTAGTCGATTTTTTAAAGGAGCAGGTTGACGATGTAGCCATCAAATGGCCAAACGACATCTATATCGGAAAGAAAAAAGTCGCCGGAATCCTAATCGAAAATTCTGTCAGATCAGCCAAAATATCTTCATGTATTGTCGGTATTGGCTTAAATATCAATCAGCAGGTATTTACCGGTAACTCTCCAAACCCGGTATCACTCAGCCAGATCACAGGGAGAAATTACAACCTTGAAACATCACTTTCTGATCTGTGCTTAAAAATTGATGCCCGTTATCGCCAGCTTAGTAACGGAGAATTCAGGCAGATTGATGAGAATTATACCCAAATGCTCTATCAGCTGGGACTATGGTCTCACTATTCAGATGAAAATGGTGATTTTGAAGGTCAGATTCTGGGTGTCGATCAAATCGGTCAGTTACTGATTGAAACCAGATCCGGGAAAATCAACAAATACCAATTTAAGGAAGTTGTTTTTCTATAGTCTAATATCCTGAAATTTATCAACCTGAATCGACGATCAGGCGTAAGGAATTTTAGTCAAAGCCTCTGCAATCTGATCAACCCCTTTTTTCAAATGCTTATTAACAAGCATTTTAATCATCGGGTTTAGCTCAGCATGCAATGTGATTTTAACTTTGCAATTCGCTTCATCGACAGGCAACAACTGAATCCAGCAACTAAACTGAAATGGGACTGACTTGCCTCCACCTAACCTGATCATTTTTGACGGTTCACGTTCGACAATGTTAACTTCTACTTTACCAACAGGACTGACAGAAAAGCTGCATTGATCGGTTGTAGCCCGGAAATTATCCAATTTAATATCGGGAGCATCCGGGAATTGTTTTTTAATCTCTTCCATTCGTGCCGGATCAAAAAGCTGTTCCAGATTTTTAAAGTCCGAAAGACGGTTATACACCACCTCCTGGGAGGCAGAAATTAGCTTTACCTCACTGATATATTTTTCGGTTCCCATTTTTTAGATCTAATAATTTCTCATTTTCACAACTTCTCATTCTCTCAACTTCTCAATTTTAAATCCTTAAATTGTCGAAACGAAGTTCAGCACTGCTAATTGGCGCATTACCTGTTAACCTTTCAACTCCTGTCCCCAGGTCTCCGGATTTTTTCTCCAATTATTGAGGCTTTCAAGTTGAGTATCAGAAATCTCTCCCGCGTCATACGCCAGTTTAAGCAATAAATTGTAATTACTTAACGTTGTCAGTTCGATATTAGCCTCCTCAAAGTTCCTGGCAGCAAGCGGGAAATTGTAGGTGAATATGGCAAGCATTCCCAGCACCTCAGCGCCATAGTTACGTACCGCTTCAGCCGCGCTCAATGAACTTCCTCCCGTGGAAATCAGATCTTCAATTATAACAACCTTAGTACCAGGTTGAATATCACCCTCGATCAGGTTTTCGAGACCATGCCCTTTGGGTTTAGATCTGACGTAAATGAACGGAAGTTGTAATTCCTCCGCAACTAAAACTCCGTGCGCAATGGCTCCGGTTGCCACCCCGGCAATTGCCCCGGCATTAGGATATTTCTGGCGGATCAGCTTTGCAAACTGCTTACAGATAAAAGTTCTTGTTTCGGGAAATGAGAGCACCTTGCGATTATCGCAATAAATCGGGGCTTTCCACCCTGATGCCCATGTAAATGGATTATCAGGCTGTATTTTAATTGTGTCGATCGCCAACAGGCGCTTGGTAACTTCTATTTGAGCATTCTCCATGATGTTTTCAACATTATATTTTTGCAAAAATACGAAGTTTTTCGGCTTCGCATTGAATCAATCTATTGACAATTCTTAATAAAACGTTAATTTCGTTGTTGTTTAAACCTGAAATCCCTGAACATTTTCAGAAATACAGGTTCGAATCCCTGGGACGGAAATGGTGCCTGGGAGAGTTGTATCATTCCATCAGGATCGATCAGGTAAAATACCGGGGTAATAGAGGCATTATAATTGACAACCAGTTGTTTTTGTTTCGATCCGTCCAATAATTCCCAGGAATAACCCCTGGCTTTCCAAAGTTTCGCGGCATTCTCAAAATCGTCATCAAGTGAGACAGACACTAAGCTAAGCACTTGTCTTAATTTTCTTTCCACCGAAACAATCGAATCGAGTTCTCTTCTGCAATCGGCGCTCCGGCTGTTAAAAAATGAAAGGTAAACAAATTTTCCGCGGAACTGATCGAGTGTAACAGTCTCCTTTTTCAGATTCATTAGCTTTATGGCAGGAGCATTCCCGCCAACCGCTAATCGCATCAGTTTACTTTTGATCCGCTGAGCGACAGGGACCAGTAACGGAGAGGTTGTGGCGGTCTGCGCCATTTCCACCGCCTTTACCACACCCGCTTTTGAAAAACTCCCCGTATAGTAACCATCATTTAATCCTTTCAGTACCACCAGTTCCGCAAAGCTTTTTTTGTAACCCCGGTTCTCGAAAAAGCTCACCAGATCAGTGTAATTTCCTGAATTTGTGATGCTAATAATCTTCCGATTTTGAATATCCAGCGACTGTTTACGAAGGAAATCGGTAAATAATGTTTCAAAGACTTTTTGATAAACAGGATGATGAAGCTGAACAGGCTGAGTTGCAAAATATTTGCTTATGACATATTCAGGCGTAAGTTGATTAATGGCGTATTCCAATTCTGCAAAATAATATCTTTCTAATATCTTGAAATATTCGTTCTGATTAGCTGAATATTTTTGCTCCAGCCGCACAATTACTTCATTTACAACATCTTTTGATTTTTTCTGATAGATCGGAACGGTGTTTTTATAGGTTTCGAGATTGAATTCCGTCACAAACGAGCGTATTACAAAATTAAGATCACGACGATCGGTATCCGGCAGACCAAGCCAGTAAAATGCAGGTTTAAAATAGGAACTATGTGCTTCATTTGTCGTACGGAGTGAAAAAGGCGGGAGTATTACTGAATAATTTTTTCCTGGTTCAATAACCATCGTCCCGCAATACTTTTCAAGGTCGGTATAAATTTCGATTGTCTGGTTAACAGAGAGCGTAACCGAAAATGTCCCGTCGGGACCAACAGTGGTTGTACCAAGTTCAAGTTTCTGACGCGTAACCGGATCTGGTATTGTATAAAAACTGATCTCTTTCCTGCTATAATCGGCCGCCTTACCTGAAATAACTGTTTTTTGGGCATTGAGCGTGACGGAGATCAGAGAAAGTAGTAATACAATCGTAATATTATTCATAATTAATCTTCATAGAACTCTGAAAGATCAATACAGGACGGAAGGAAAAGACTGGCATCCCCCCTGTGACGGAGAATATCCCTTACAATTGTTGACGAGATAGCTGTGGTTTCGGGAGTAGTCAACAAAAATACTGTTTCGACTTCGGGATGCATTTTTTTATTAATCTGGGCAATGGCTCTTTCATATTCGAAATCGGCAGCTGTTCTCAATCCCCTGAGAATGTACTGCGCATGAACCCTTGTACAGTAATCTACGGTCAGACCATCAAATTTTCCGACTTTTATTTTAGGCTCATTTTCGAAAACCCGCCTGATCCACTCTTTCCTTTTTGCCAAAGGATAATAGGGTTTCTTATTCGAGTTGTATCCAATCATAATGATAATCTGATCGAACAAGGGCAAAGCACGATTGATGATCGATTCATGACCCAGGGTAAAGGGGTCAAATGAACCCGGGAATATTGCAATTTTTTCCATATCGGATGTATTATTGTACAAAACTAATAAGAATAATGTGACTATTTAATATGTTTCCATTAGGCGGTCGATGCCTGTTAGTATTTCAATAACATCAATGATCGAAAAGTACCATTTTTCAGCTTCCGAATCCCATACTGAGCGTACCTGTTTCGATTCAAATAGTATGATGGCTGTTTCTTTGGTCATAGCTAATTTGATGTTTTTGAGTAAATTTATGTCAACACTTTTCTTCGTCTTGTTCTATCACAATCGACATCTCATGTTTGACTCTCTCCGAAAGTTTATAACAAATATAATTCATCAAATTCAATTCCATGTTCTTTTAATAATTCAATCAATTCATCTCTGGAAGTTACCGTTTTGTGGTGTTCTTCCCGGTTTTTTGTGCTGAACACAATTTGATAAAGATTTTGTGTGTAGGTGCTCATCGCATTGATTTTTTAGTCGTTAAAAATCAGGAAAGGATTGAATTTGAATAGTCATTGGGTGAAAACTATGGTACAAATATATTGAATGATTTCATAATCGCGAAGCGATTAAATGTGAATAGCCATGTATGAAATGCATGGGGATGGAATGAATGAACAAATCGCCAACCACGAATGTGGTTGAATGTTTTTTTACCATGTCTATTATGTCATGTTCAACCCCTTCGAGGGGTTGTGTTCGCATTGTTTATTTTATCCCATGGGTTTCGCCAATGGCTTTAAATTAATTAACCGGCAAAGGTGTAGCTAAAAAAATATTTGTTTTCTTTACACTAACTGTAGCAATAAGGAATATGATAGAGCGCGATATCATAGGAATTTTCGGGAAAATGAATTCAGGAAAGAGTTCTTTGATGAACCTTCTAACTCAGCAGGAGTCCTCAATTGTCGACCCAACCCCCGGTACGACGGCCGATACAAAAATC
>Ga0208789_1001304_pt1 | contig 14692 bp, 16 predicted proteins | sample Methanotroph_Enr_FD_187368 | JGI IMG/M metagenome (GOLD analysis project Ga0208789, IMG submission 187368) | Enriched soil microbial communities from Old Woman Creek wetland in Ohio, USA - Methanotroph_Enrichment_5 (SPAdes) (version 2) | ecosystem: Environmental > Terrestrial > Soil > Wetlands...
ACATGCGACTGAAAGAAATGCGATTATGAAATAAACCAGGCGGTTACAGTTTTTTACAGATCGTTTCATGTGTATATAATTTGTTTTTTAGCTGCCTTAATTCACTTCAAGTTGTTGCCATGAAGGCAGTTTGGGGAAACTTGCATGTGGATCTGCCTGGTACCAGAAGCATGTTGAAGCAATGTTGGATTGTTGCTGTAAATACCTTCCTCCCTGTCTCCAACCTAAATCCTGAATAGTTATTTTCAGGTCTTTTTCAAAACGTACCGGATCCAGTATATGCCAGCGGTAAAGACCAAATCGTTGCATTACATTATAGTGTCCATCGCCCCTGATAACCTGGTGAAGACCTGCATATGGTGTGCAGAACTCGGTATATACAGTTTCCTCAACGCCAGCTTCATTTTTCTTTTTGGTATCAAAATCATATGACCCACAGAAATAATCCTCGGTGCCGGTTCCGCATATTGTTGGAAACTTGCTGTCACCGTCAATGAAAAACTTGATTTCACCTTCTCCCCACCAGCCATTATTATTTACCCCCCAGGCCATATACACGCCAACATACTGACCTTTCCCTTTAATGTTGTCAACAATCGTATAATCTGAGGTTGTATTAATATTCACCCTTCGGAATTGAGCATGAAAATAAGCTGCGTCGGCAGGCACATTGGTCAGGGTATAATCAACCTGATAATACAAGGACATCGGATCCTTGTCACTGATGTTTTCCATCGTAATCCTGCATTTTTTCCTGAAAGGCATAGTCCAATAGCAGTTAAAAGCACTTCCCGGATTTACACAAACAGCCAGGGAGTTAAGTGGAGCATACTTGTTCCAGCCCATGCCAAAGAAATCACCAACAGGACATTCTACAGACGGTTCAGTTTCGCCATCCCAATAAATACGTAGAATAGAAAATCGCCAGTTTCCTGTTGGAGTCATCCAGATATGCTGAATTGCGCCCATCCCTTCTATTTCAGCGATTGTAAAAGTCTCTCCTGGCTTGATACGCACGTAGGGATTCACTTTCCAGCCCTGCCCTAAATCCCGGGCCGCATAACTGGCATTGGCCGTATTGTCTATATCTTTATCTTCCGGCCTGGCCATTCCTCCTTTACCTTTGGCCCCGGTAAAATTTTCAGGACTGATCGAACGGGTTTTTGCGTCTGACATCCTGTATAAATTACCCATATTCATTTCCAGTCCGTTAAATGCGGATTGTGAAGAAACGTCCAGAATTGTCAGGAAACTGACTACAAAGTAAATTATTGTTCTTTTCATTTTAACAGGTTTTAAAAGTTTAATTAATCGCTTAAGCATTTGGAAGAAAAAATCTGAACTATAAACTCGATTGTCGCTTATTTAGTGTATGCCGTAATTTGGTATGGACAATTTTAGTGGAGCCGTTAATCTGTTCAATCAGAACCCTTACAGCTTCCTTTCCCATTTCTTCAATAGGTTGTTCAATATAAGTTAAAGGGGTATAGAAAAAATCGAAGGCTTCATTGCCGTCAAAACCGATAATTGCAAGTTCTTCAGGTATTTTAAGGTTAAGTTTTTGAACACAATATAAACCAGATATAGTCAATGCATTGGTTGCAAACAATATGGCATTAATTTTCTTTTCCCGACAGCTAATTTAATCATAGCTTTCTCGGTATCAATTCGTCCATGATTGTAACGTACTTCTTTCCCAACACGCTTTTCTTTCTCCTGGCCATTTATTACATACGAAACAAGTGCAATTGAAACTCCAACTTTTTCTGCTATATCTTTTAAGGACGTTCTCCTGGACATTTTAACAGTATCGTTTAATTCCGTATTATCTGAAAACAGACCTAACATTTACTTTTCCAAAATTAGCTTAATCGTTTAAACAAACAAATTCAAATTGTATGTTATAAAACATATTTAGAATAATACCAATATATGAACATACAATACTGACAATTAGTATCTTAATAGAAAGTCAAGGCACTGCCACATCCCGGCTACCTCACGACCCGAATAAAGATAGTTGAAGTTTTAGTTAGCAGATACCGGTAAAATCAGGTATAAAATTAAGCTATTAGGCACCAGGAAATATAGAAACTGTTAAAAATATAGAATGATAGCGAATATCGGATCATTCTATCAAATCAGCACGCTTTGCTGCAATGCATAACAATTCGATTTGTAGAACTAAATAAACAAATAGTAGAATTATATTTAAATATTAAAATTTCATACAAGCCTAAAACATGATATATGTCATGTTTAATAACAAATTGTCTTTCTACAATTGTATCATAAAATTGTCGGTAATAATCATTTAAGCCAGTAAAACTAACTGCTGCCTGCTTAAGGGATATTGATGATCTAAATCAATTATAAAACATTGTATTAATTAGAATACTTCTATTTTATAGTAGCTGTTATAGCCCATAATCAAACTTTGAATTATACATCCTAAAACTATTATTATGAAAACAACACTCCTGTTTTTGCTTTTTGTATTTGTACTTGTTCCATCGTATTCCCAGGATAGAAAATGGGCAGTAAATCTCGGAATTGAAGGTGGTACAGATGCAATGTTTGGTTTAGCCGGGGTTTCGACCTTAAAAACCGCAGAAAACCCTTTGGTAAGCGCAGCAGATCTTAAACGTACGTATGCCTTTTCCGCTGATTTATACCTGGAATTTTTAAAATTAGCCAGCAGGCGAAATACAGAATACGGATCAATCAAACCAACCTTTGGAATAAAAACAAAAATAGAGTGGGACTTTTTTAATGCTGATAATACGATGAACGGACAAGGCGGTACCGAAACTTTTGGATTTAACTATGCGGCTGTTCCGCTGTTATTTGAATATTGCCTGGGTTATAAACAAGGTGTAACACGGTCAAGTCATACGCCAGGCACTACAACCTATACCGGAAGGTCGAATTATGACGGATCATATTCGGTTACCGAAAGTAGTACAGCAGGAACTTATAATCCGGGTGGCGCCAGAACATCCCATGCTACATTTATATATTTTGGTCCAAAATTATGTTACCTGTTTAAATCATTCAACTATACAGGAGATCCGATCGTTGACCAAAATCTCGTGAATAATTACTACGCATTGGTTGGAGGCATCACCTTTTGTTATCATAGCCTGAACCTCGATTTTTCGTATCAGAAAGGAATGACCAGCATCTATAAAGGCAAGGATATTACAATCGATGGGTTTTTGATGACTATAGGTATTAATTTCACAAGCCGGCTGTATAATAACTGATTGCCTTTTTGCTTATCATCATTGTATGGCCACGGCATGCCGTGGCCATATAGGCATGCCCAGCTGATTCATTTTTTGTACCTTCGTGTTGTTAACCTTCTTAACTAAATTTTAAAATATGGAAAACAATAATTTTTCCAGGCGTAATTTCCTCAGAACATCTGCGATTACAACAGGATTAACGGCAATCAGTCCTATTGCATTTGGCAATAATCCGGAGATTTCTGAAATGGAAAAAACCAAATTGCCAAGGGAAGTCTGGATTGCCGGGATTTCACAAATGGATTTACATGCACAGACTCCTCAATTAATGGTTGACGAGATATTTGTCATCCTGAAAGATGTCGTTAGTTATAAGCCGGATATTATTTGCCTTCCTGAAGTTTTCGCGACTTCAAATATTGAACAAAAGAACGCATTATTAGAACTGGCTGAAATATCAGAGAATGTATTGCAACAATTTTCAAGCTTTGCAAAGCTGAATAAATGCTATGTTATTTGTCCCCTATATACTTCCGAGAATGGGAAAATATTTAATTCGGCTGTAGTGATCGACAGGGACGGTTTAAGAATGGGTGAATACCGGAAAATTCATCTTCCGGAAGATGAAATTGATATCGGCCTTACTCCCGGACCTCTGGAACCTGCAGTGTTTCAAACAGATTTTGGAAAAATAGGTATCCAGATATGCTACGACATTTTATGGGATGATGGCTGGGCTAAGCTTCGGAAGCAGGGAGCAGAAATCGTTTTTTGGCCTTCGGCTTTTGCCGGCGGACAAATGATAAATACAAAAGCATGGCAGCATAAATATCTTGTCGCTACAAGCACCCGTAAAAACACCTCAAAGTTATGTGATATTACAGGAGAGGTGGTTGCACAAACAGGTATATGGGATAAAAATTACTATTGTGCACCTGTCAACCTTGAAAAAGTATTTTTACATACCTGGCCTAATAACAGACATTTTAAAGCGATCAGGAAAAAATACGGAAGGAAAGTCAGGATAACTAACTTTCATGAAGAGGAGTGGTCTGTCATAGAAAGTCTCTCATCTGATATTTTTATATCAGATATACTGCAGGAATTCGGCATGAGAACCTTTGAACAACAAGCTGCTGATGCAGAAATCGCTCAATTAAAAGTCCGAACGGAATGATATCAAAGCGTGAATTTTTATTAAATTTCACGTTGCTGTAGCGTCATCTTTCCCACTTTCTTCCTATACCAACGATAAAAAACCGGTCTCTCCAATTAAAACAAAGCTTGCACTGGTGGGGACAGGTCCGCGTGGTACCTATAACTGGGGAAAACCGGTAATTGAGGATTATAAAGATTTTGTTGAAATGGTTGCGTTACGCGATATAAATCCAAAGCGAATGGCAGCTTCAAAAGCAATACCTGGAATCAATGCGAAGTGCTATTATACAAGTTCGGTTCAGGTCAATTATGACAACGGAACACAGATGTCATATACGATGAATACTTTCCTTCCTATTGATTTTCTAAGACTTTGAACGAACATTGCTTATAGAAAATTGTTTTAAAAAAAAGCAATTAAAAAAAATGGACACCTTTAATAACAGCATAGATAATTACATAAGCAGTTTTCCAATAGAAATTCAAACACGACTGGAAGAAATCAGGAGGACCATAAAAAAAGCAGCACCTGGGGCGGCAGAAACGATCAAATATGCGATGCCTACCTTCGTTCTAAAAGGAAACCTGGTTCATTTTGCTGCCTTCAAAAATCATATTGGTTTCTATCCTGTTCCGTCAGGAATTGAAGCGTTTAAAAAAGAGCTCTCTGTTTACAAAGGCGGTAAGGGTTCGGTTCAGTTTCCTCTTGAGAAGCCACTACCTCTTGAACTAATTACTAAAATTGTAAATTTCAGGGTTAAAGAGAACCTGCAAAAAGCAAAGACTAAACAATAGTAATAAATCATGAGAAAGCTGATTTTAAAAATGTCGGTTTCTGCTGACGGATTTGTCGGCGGACCAAACGGAGAAATTGACTGGTTGCTAAGAACCATGGACGAAAGTGCAATTGAGTGGATACAAGATACACTTTGGCAGGCAGGTGTTCATATCATGGGTAGTCGCACTTTTCATGACATGTCTGCTTACTGGCCAACGTCGTCTGAACCTCTTGCTGCTCCAATGAACGAGATACCAAAGATTGTATTCTCAAGGAAAGGATTTATAGAACCGACAAATGCAGAACTGACAACCAATGCACTCATAGATGCTACACTGTTAAAATCTGAAAAGGGATTTAATTCTGAAATTTCTCCACATGCTTCAACATGGACAAATTTCACCATTGCCAGCGGCGACCTTACTGATGAAATTTTGCAACTTAAGAAACAAGACGGTAAAAGCATTTTAGCACATGGAGGAGCCGGTTTTGCCCGGGATCTTATCAGGCATGGACTTATTGACGAGTACAGACTCCTTATTCACCCTGTACTTCTGGGAAGAGGACTACCCCTGTTTTCAACTTTAGAAAAACCTTTATATTTAAAACTTGTGAGCTCAACTATCTTATTTACAGGAATTATCGCCAATATTTATAAACCTGTAAAGCAATAATTATTGAAGATGTTTTATTAATTTTTTAAAAATAACAAATATGGCACGGACAAGCACATATCTCAATTTCCCCCGGAATACGGAGGAAGTTTTTAATTTTTACAAATCTGTCTTCGGTGGTGTTTTTGTAGATGGTAAATTATTCAGCTAAATAGTAATTCAAACTTTCTTTATCAGATATTTCTAAAAACGCTAAAATATACCATTGAATTTTCGGGTGAAATTTCAATGGGTCTGGAAAAATAGGCAAATGCTCCTTCGTAATCCTGTTTCTCAATTTTTGTATTTCCCCGATCGAAGTATTCCTTGACGGTTATGGCATTGAAAATGCAGGGATTTTTAATTGCCGTTTGAATAACCAACTCCTTATTTAAAATTAAGGGATCATCGTTGAAGAAAGCCTCCCTGTTTTGTTCTTTTTCAATCATTGTAATGTTCATTAAAATGATAAACAATCGTTGTATGTCAAACTCACGATCCGCATTTACGAATTAATTAAAGAATAGTTTCGAATTTAGAATTTCATATTCCTGTTATTAAGCAGGTATATTTTTTTCCGGAAAATAAAAAGAGGCTGTCTCAAAAGCAAATGATTTACAACATTTTTTCTTTGTCATGTTTTTGATAATCGTTTCCCCTTCGTTGCGGGAAAAATAATAGGATCGAAGCTTCCAAATAAAGATTCCTTTGGTCAGATAACAGCAACATCCTATTTTTTCAGTGTGGGTTTTATGTTTTGATTCGCCCTGAATAAATTATGGCATTTAATGAGTAATATTTAAAGAAATATTTCATAAATTTGATAGGTCTTTATGTTGGAAAATCGATCCCGTGTCGATCCAACACTCCGGTGAAAGAAGAACGATTGGGTTTGAAAATCTAAATATGGAGGACTTTACGATGAAAACAAACAACTATTTTGCGCTATTAATCTTTGTTGTCATTTTTGGCATTGGTATTGCGATTGCATATGCCAATTATGGAGATCAGGCCAGTACAGAAGGCAGGTGGATTGAAGTAATTTTCTTTTTTATTGCCCTTATTACTGCAATCTCAATTAAGGTTGCCGATCAATGGGAAAAGGCGGTAGTATTAAGGTTAGGACGTTTCCATGCACTGAGAGGACCAGGACTTTTTTTCATCATACCGGTAATTGACACGATCCCTTACTGGATTGACCTTCGCGTAATTACATCTTCATTTACGGCAGAAAAAACCCTGACTAAAGATACCGTGCCTGTAGACGTAGATGCAGTGCTTTTCTGGAAAGTGCTTGATCCAAAGAAGGCAGCTCTTGATGTAGCCGATTATAAGAGTGCTATCAATTGGGCCTCCCAAACCGCTCTTCGTGATGTAATCGGTAAGACCATGTTATCGGACATGTTGGAAGGCCGGGAAAAGATCAGCATGGAGCTACAGAAAATTATTGATGAGCGTACCGAACCATGGGGCATCAATGTTATTTCTGTGGAGGTTAAGGATGTCCTTATACCTCATGGTCTGGAAGATGCGATGTCGATGCAGGCACAGGCGGAGAGAGAACGCCAGGCAAGAGTAATCCTGGGTGACTCGGAGCGTCAGGTGGCTCAGAAATTTGAGGAAGCTGCCAGGTCCTATACCAGCAATCCTACAGCACTGCATCTGAGGGCAATGAATATGCTTTATGAAGGATTGAAGACGAATTCCACGATCGTAATCGTCCCGAGCACTGCCTTGGAAACCATGCAATTAGGAGGTATTGCCGGAATAACATCATTAGCCACAGGGCTACCTCAGGAAAAACAAAAAAGAGAGAAGATGGCAGAGTCTGAAAAATGAAATCACAATTGGAATTTATGGAGACTGAAAAACGGAATAAATTCATCAAATCGGGGGTAAATGATATTTGATGTTTTCAGATTCGATGCCTCCGCGCTTCGAATGTTATATATCACATTACCCTGACGGGAAAGGTGAACGATACAAATTTCTTCCCGAACAGGTACTTTCTTTCTGGGACAAAGTGCCTAAACTTCCCACAAAAGGGGACAACCTGATATTCAAACGATGGGATAAACTTGAAGATACAGATCAGCCCGATGCAGTCATCTTTTTTGCAACCCCCGATGTACTTTCCGGCCTTTTTACATTAGCTTGCTTTGACAGTACTGCTGAAGACGCGGTCATTGCTCCTTTCGGAGCAGGATGCACTAATATTGTTTATTACCCCTACCGGGAACAATTAAATGGTTCCGGAAGATCAGTTTTGGATTTGATGGATCCGTCAGCCCGCAAATATGCCAAAGGCAACCTGGTGACATTTTCTGTCCCGTTTACCAAATTTATAGCAATGATTGACCAGATGGAAGAGAGTTTCCTGATCACAGATATATGGAGTATTATTCAACACAGGATTGAATAAATCAAATTATTTCCGACTGCAAAGATTAATGTTTTTTAAATGTCCCCAGGTTAAATTTTCTCAAGTCTTTTCAATTCCCAGAAACATTTTGCAGTTGCATTAATATCAACAGCGGCATTATGAGCCTCGTCAAAGCCTGTACGAAACAGCTTATAATGAAGTTCAGAAAGCTTCGGCCACTTGTATCCGTATGGCCCGTTAATAGCGCAGAAATTTGTTGTGGCTTGCATTGTACATATCTGTTTCTTTGCCGGAATAGGGTTTACCATTTTACATCTCAAATATTCAGCACCTAAAATCTTTTCGTCAAAGCTCATATTGTGAGCAACAAGAAATTCAGTCTGGTCAATGACAAATTGAAATTCCTGCAAAACTGCCGATAAACTTATTCCTTCTTTATTCGCTCTTTCAGTTGATATTCCATGAATCTTTGACGCCTCAACCGGGATCGTAAAGCCCTCCGGTTTTATTATAAAATCTTTCTCCGCTAATTTATTCCCGTTTCCATCAAAAAAAAGCCAGGCTAACTGGACAAGCCGCGGCCAATTGTTTAAGTCGGTTACCGGAGCTTTATAGTTTTTGGGAAGTCCGGTTGTTTCTGTGTCAAAAAATAGATACATGTTTTTCAGATTAATTGGTAAGTCCCCATCGGCCAATCGAATAATAATTAAGTGTCAATCAATACTGAATTGCCAAAGAAGTGCAGCCACTAATGTAAGAAAATTTTAATCCTTTTAATACACCAGTGAATACAAAAAATCAAGGCTGTGTGAAACACAGCCCTGATATAGAATTATAACCGGATTCTTAGTTTTTAGACTCAGTCTTTGCCTCTTCTGCCATTTTTTGATTGGCCGTAATTGCAAACTCTACGCGGCGGTTTTGACTTTTCCCTTCGGTTGTTTCGTTAGAAGCAATCGGATCTGCGATACCAAGTCCGGTCGTTTTAATCCTTCCACCAACCAACCCTTTTGAAACCAGGTATGCTTTTACCGCATTTGCCCTGTTCTTTGATAAATTCAGGTTATATTCAGGCTTGCCGGTACTGTCGGTATAACCAAAAATATCAATATTTGTCTCCGAATATTCCTTGAATACGGGGATTAATTTATCCAGGTTCGATTTAGCCTGTTGGGTTAAAGTCGATTTATTGACATCAAAACGTACAGCATCTTCCTTTAATACCAAACGTATCCCTTCACCAACTCTTTCAACATCGGCTCCGGGTAATGCTTCAGTAATTTTACGCGCCTGTTTATCCATTTTATTGCCGATAACGGCGCCGGTTCCGCCTCCAATGGCCGCTCCTATTACAGATCCCAAAACCGCATTACCTCCTTTGCCAATATTATTACCGAGAATTCCGCCAATCAGAGCTCCCGCGGCTACCCCTATTCCGGCACCTTTTTGAGTATTATTCGCATTTTTAATTGAACTGCAACTGGTTAGTGCAGATGATATTCCGCACAAAGCTGCTAAACTGTAAATCAGAAATCTGTTCATTATATTAATTTATTTTTTCAAATTGATAAGTAATATCCTTGTTTTGACCTCCAACGTTGATTACATCAATCAATTGGAACGAAGTTTCTGTCTTGCCGGCGATTCTTAACAAAAACCCTTGTGTAACTGTTTTCGATTTCACACCTGCCTCAACAATTTTAAGACCGAACTTACCCTCTTTATCAATGCTCCAGACAATCGGGGAGCTAAAAGCGGGACAGTCAGATCGTGTCAGGCTCATATTTCCCTTGTTATTATTAGAGATAAAGGTCCATTTGCTTCCAATCATGCATTTTGAATCGGCAATTTGAAAAGAATTCACCGTCAAATAATCTGATCCGGGAAACGAAACATTCGTGATTTGCCAATTTCCTTTAATCCCTGCCTGGGTTGATCTGTCCGACTTCGGGGATAAATTTGTTGTCGGAGAGCTTGTTTTGCATGCCAGAAATAAAACGGGCAGCACCAGTAACAATAAAATTTTGTTCATTTTCTTATATACTTATATATTTTTTGCAAAAGTACCGCTTTTAATCGTTGAAATTTCTTAAAAAAGTTATTTAACGGCCAATATTATTGTGGGTATTTGATGTGGTTATAATGCGGAGTTAATGCAGCAAACACAACTTTTCAATTAATTTATAATTTGTTAACCAAAAATATTTGGCAGATGAATAAGAGAGGCGTACATTTGTATTACATTTTTTTTCATAAGTTTAGGTTTAGTTAGGTTAGTTAGTTTGGTTAGTTTTAGTAAAAGGATGGAACCGCCCGGTTTCATCCTTTTCAATTTTAGAGAGCATGACCTGCTCATCGAAAACAATTCTTGAGTGGATTAAAATGGTTCGTGTAAAATTTTATCAATTCTGTCAGCCAGCTTAGAACCAATCCCGTGCGATTTCATTAAATCAGCAGGCGATGCATTTATTATATTTTCAATAGTGCGGAACGATCTTAAAAGCGCCAGTGCCTTTTTTGTACCTATTCCCGGTATATTCTGAAGAATAAACAATTTTTGCCTTTGCTTTTTATTGATCCTGAGGCCCGGACTTCGGGATAAGATTTTTTTTTGCCTGGGTAATTCATTTTGTTCGCATTGATGAAATATATCAATTAGAAGAGTGGCCGTCTCATGTATGTTTAATGACCGGATTATCGGGATACCGAGAAAAACGGTCAGATGAATAAGGGCTCCCTGAACCGCTTTCCTTGACATGGAACTGGAGTTCACCATCGATTTATCACCCTCGAGTATGATAAGCCCATTTTTGCCTGATTGCGCCATTCGGTAGGCCTGCTGAAAAATTCTGCCGGTTTTTATGGAGAGCAGAAAATCACTCAATGTTTTCCTTTCAACAATGATTTTATCACCGATCCAATAATCCCCGGCTGATAACATGCTCATCTCAATAGTTAACCTATCGGTAAGCTTTTCAAGCTCACCCACAATGCCGCTTCGTTGTTCACGAAAGTCGATTTTCAGGTTAAACTTTTTTCCATCTCCCTGGTTCATTGATCTTATGCAAATTAAGAAGAAGAAACAAATTTGATAAATTCAATTCCCCATTATTGCAATTCGGTTTCCGTTCCGATGCCTGATTGTCAGAATTCCACCTTTCCCGAGCGTTTTCCAACTCCAGCCTTCTATTTCATTATCAATTGATTCAGATATTTCTTTTCTATTCACCAAAACGGATCCAGGTTTTTTGGTCATCCGGATAATTTCTGTCGATTGCTCATCGAAGGTACGGTAATTTACAAGGGTGTTTTTTACCTTATCTGCAGGTACATAAGCAACCAGGAACTTGTTGATTGATGGCGGGTATTCCATTAGTTGAATCACCGAAGTTGAACTTAGCAAATGATCCTTGTCAGCAGGTGCCAGTTCGGGCCAAAACGCCATTGCCCGCAAATAGTGACGAACGTAATCGCCATAACCGTCAGTCAACCAGACATCGTCGCGTGGAAAACAGCTTTTCCCGTCATTATCAACCATATAGGTTGCCCAGCTGAGTTGACGGATAGCGTTTTTCACGAATTCCTGGTCACCGGTAAGTGCAGCATATTGCAATTCAGCAGATGCCTGGCGTGAGGTGTGACTATTGCCCGGATTTTGATAGGCTGTTTGTTCATTAACGACGATTACACCGTATCTTTCCCATTCCTTATTGCCCAGCGTTTTATAAACCCAGCTGAAAATTCCTTTGACTTCACTTTTCCAGTTCGGGAAGTACTCCTGATGGTTCATCATAAACTGGGCAAAAGTGATGGCATTGATCTGGGTGTCGCTCCACCCCGGAACGTCTTCGAAAAACGGCCCCCACTTGTTGGTTTTCAGCGGATAATCTTTCATCCAGTTCAGGAGTTTGTCAAATCCTTTCTGATAGTTTTCAACATTCCCGGCTTTCAATTCAATCAAATTCAGGAACAACTCCATTGTCCCCGACCAGTTGCCCGTGTAGCTACTTAACTGATCATCATGTCCGCTGCCGGAATTGTTTTTTAGCTTGCCAATATCTCCTGTAATAGCATTCACTTTAAACGGCAGGGGAGAATTATTTTCATCGCCATCAATGATGTGCTGAACAAGTGTGTTGGCTATCTTTACAGCAGCATCCAGGTAAAGTTTATCTGTGATATTGGGATACGTTACGGTCTTGTTCATTTTATACAACTTCACCAGTTCCAGACCAAACGATCCTGCTTTATCGGGCTGGGTAAAATCTTTCCCGATCACCATGTCACCGTCGTATATTCCTGAATAAACCAGGGTATTGTATGGATATGGGATATCCGGCCATGCAGCATCAGCCGGTGAAAGCGAGTGTGTGAGATAATAATCGGCAATGAATTTCATTTCTTCTTTCAGGGCATCGTCGCCGGAATAGCCATAAAGCAGATTCCATGACGATAGCGCCATGGACAACTGATCACCGCCAATTCCGCGCGGATCATTAAAATCGCCCCGCCAAACCTGGTGGTTCATGTAATAGGGCAAACCGTTCTTGTCGCTTCGCATGTTATTCCAGAAATCCCAGACCTTGCCAATCACATGATCATACGATTTCCCCAAATCGGGAGAATACCAGGGTAAAATGGTTCGATCGGCCGAATTCAGATGAATCGGATGATACTGCAACTTTTGGCCAATAACCGATTCTTTTATAGTGGATTGGGATAACACTGATTCCGGATTCTGAAGAATTAAAAATCCGGTCAGAAAAGTGCAGACTATAAACCTGTTTAACATAGCTTGAGGTATTTGAGTAATAAGAATGAAATAATATCGTATATAATATTGGTCAAATATCATGACTCACCCCCATCATCAGCCAGCTGGCTGATTCTGCCCCCTCTCTTCGTGAAGAGAGGGGGGAAGACCGAGCTTTCGACGTGAGCTCAGTCGAACGTTTATCGGGCTTCGGGGTGAGTAAAAAATGCGACAATAAATTATTTTAATTACTTATTATAGCATAAGAATCACCCTGATTCCGGGTGATTCATTAAGATTGTTTTCCGGGTGCACTAAAGCTCTCTCAAATAGATATTACCAATAGATTTTTCAGCAGATGGAACCTTCACGATAGCTTTCACCTGGTATTTCTTACCAGGCTTCCTGTCAAACTGAAAGTGGTGCACCAGGTTGTCCTGGACATCGAATGAAGTTTTCGTTACAACATTGCTTTTCTGTATTGATTTTCCGTTTTCAAAGATCGTAACCTCCTCAATCTGAGCCATTTTTCCTTCCGTTTGCAGGAATATGATATCAATGTTCTGAACACCTTTGCTTTTTTGCAGGGGAAGATCCAAAGCGATTGTCTTTGAAGCTATCTTCTCTACATTCCACGAGCCCAACTGTTTATCCTGGTAAAAATCTCCCCATCTCAAAAGACGATAATCACACTTTGTATAATCAACCTGCATCGCATCCAACTTTTCCAAAACAGGTGTTAAACGTTTTAGAAACGATTCGTAATCCTTATTGTTCTTTTGGGTCCAGCCCACTTCAGAATAGGCTATTAATCGCGGAAACACCTGTTGATGTAGCTTTGTGATTGTAGGCACCCGCTCGGTCCACATCTGTGTACCAAATCCCAAAACCAAATTTTGCTTTCCTGGTGCCAGTCCACTAAATACCGGATCAAACTGATATGCTTTTCGCATTGTAACACTCTCATACGTATAATCCAAATAAGTGAGCCAATGTGTAGAATTAATCACATGATAGTTATTTTCAACAGCCTTTTCTGCCAGGTTTAAATCGCCTTTCCAAAACTGAACAATAGCCGATTTGGGTATTTGCACAGCACCGGACGCTTCGTTTTTCTGTGCGTCATAATTATTTACATCAAAACCCAATATCTCGTTCCATCCAATTACTTTAGCACCTTTGGCTTCTATGATATTCGATATTTTGCTCGTAAAATACATCTGCACATCGGAATAGGTCTTTAGGTTTTCCCGTTTCATCAACTCATTGACAGATTTACTATTTCTCCATTGAGTATATTTCACCTCATCACCACCAATATGGATGATCCTGGCAGGGAAAAGCGATAAAACTTCATCGATCACATCAGAAAGGAACTGATAAGTTGTCTCTTTTGAAGGATCATAAATTGCATCCATGACAAACTTTGGATTGACTCCACCCTTGGGTAACAAAGTTGAATCGGTTGCAAGATAAGGATAAGCCAGGGCTGCTGCAGTTGCATGTCCGGGCATTTCTATCTCGGGAATAATCGTGATATTTCGTTCCTGTGCATATTTCACAATTCGTTTAATCTGCTCCTGGGTATAATATCCCTGGTGAGCTTTGTTTTCCGTCGAATCAGCATTCACATCATAAACCTGTGTATCCCTTCGCCATGCTCCGATTTTTGTCAACAACGGGTATTTCCTGATCTCAATACGCCAGCCGATATCGTAT
>Ga0208789_1001305_pt1 | contig 14689 bp, 12 predicted proteins | sample Methanotroph_Enr_FD_187368 | JGI IMG/M metagenome (GOLD analysis project Ga0208789, IMG submission 187368) | Enriched soil microbial communities from Old Woman Creek wetland in Ohio, USA - Methanotroph_Enrichment_5 (SPAdes) (version 2) | ecosystem: Environmental > Terrestrial > Soil > Wetlands...
GTTGCCCCGGGTAGCGAACTGCCATCCTTAGCATCTGAGACTTTCCCGGTTACCTGAATATCCTGTGCAAATGCCTGAAAGGCAAATGCCCACGCAACAAACAGTAACAGGATCCTGAAAGAGATTAAATTTTTCTTCATAGATCTGACTTTCATGTTATTGAACGATTGGTTAATTATTGGTTGATTTGATTTTTAATTGCTGAAAGAGTTATAAAATTTCGACACTCAACTACCCGTATAAAAATAATACATTTTTATTAAAAAATGAACATGTATAAAAAATTGTTTTAATGTAAAGTGGTGTTTTCTAAGTCCAGTTATTTAAATTCATGTTCGGAACTTTTTGACAAAACTAAGTAAAGAATTATTAGATTCAACACTTATTTTGCTCTTTTTTAGGTAATTCTGCAATTATTTTTACGGAAACGTTTTCGCAACCGTTTGCGCCAGCTTAACAATTTAATAACTTCTTTTTAATAATAATTACAAAGGGGTCATTTCCCTAAAATACTGATAATCAAGGCATCTTATTGTTATTTAAACACTAACCTTAATTGGTATATTAATATAGCATAAAGTTAAAATTATATTTCTACCTTTATCTGAAAATTTTACCGCAACATCATTCTTATGAAATCGACCCAATTAACCATTAAAGATATAGCCCGAAGCCTGAACGTTTCAATATCAACAGTTTCACGTGCTTTAAAGGATCATCCGGATATCAGCCAGGAAACCAAAGATTTGATTCGCAACTACGCAAAAAAATTTAATTACAGGCCTAATGTATTAGCTTTAAATTTACGGCGGCAGCGTAGTTACTCCATAGGATTAATTATCCCTGCAATCGTTCACCATTTCTTCTCATCAGTTATCAGTGGTATAGAGGAACTCGCGCATAAAGAAGGTTATAACCTGATCATTTGCCAATCGAACGAAAACCAATATCGTGAAATGATCAACCTACAAACGCTTATCGACCACAGGGTAGATGGGATACTGGTTTCACTGAGTAAAACGACTCAAACGTATGAGCATTTCAATGATGCACTTGCCAGTGGCATGCCCATTGTTTTTTTCGACCGGGTTTCCGAACAGCTTGTAGCTGATAAAGTAATAACCGATGATTACGAAGGAGGACGTATAGCGACTGAATACCTTATTAATAAAGGATGTAAAAATATAGTTCACCTGGCTGCCCCTCAAAACCTGTTAATTGGCAGCGAAAGGAGAAACGGCTATTGTGATGCCTTGCGAAAAGCAGGTATCGAAGTGCGCGAAGACCGGATATTGAAATGCGATACACGCGAAGAAGTACAAACCCTGCGCCACCATATACTTAATATTGCAACTGAAATTGACGGTATATTCGTAGTAAACGACAGCACTGCCATTGCCGTTATCCAGGTATTGCAACAGAATGGCTTCAGGATACCGGAAGATATTTCAGTGATTGGATATGGTGACGGACCGAATGCCTCCATCATAAAACCTGAACTCACCACGGTGGTTCAGAAAGGATATGAAATGGGACGCGAAAGTGTTAAACTTCTTTTACAACGTTTAAATAACCCTGCTGCTGATATTGATTTTCAAACGAAAGTGTTTAAACCAACACTAAAAATCAGGCAATCAGCGTAAGAAACATTTCTTATTTGTAGTTTTTGCATTAATAGGAGTGGGACTCTCGTTTAGGCTGTGTGGTAAACTTATAATTGAAACTGTGAATTTGTAAACCAGCTGATGATAATGTTAAGGAAACTTCGGCATAAAATAATGATTAACTTGTTTACAAAACCTGATTCACTCCCACAACACACTTATCACCTGCTGCATCGCCTCGTAATAAACGCAATATTCTTTAAACTTACGGTTACGATCCTCCGCATTATGTAATATAAACCAGTCTTTAGCAAAAACTGTTTCGGTTTTGTTCTGGTTTTTGGTACTTTCGTAAAAATATTCGCCAGCCGAAGTATATTCGGGCACATTGCTTCCGATACCTCCTATCAGGAAAGTAAATGGGAAGTCATAACTGTAACGGACCCATCGTATTTTCGATGAACGGGAACATACAATCATAACAGGATGATAGCCTATGCCGATAAACCTCAATAGCGCTGCCGTAACACTAACATTGTATTTTCGTGCAATCTCGTCGATTACAACAAATGAAAATTTTTGTTTAATAAAATCCTTTCGTAACTGATCCTCAGGCATAAGCAAACAGGATGCAAAATAATCGGCTTCCACTTCGTATTTGTTGTCCATATCAAAGGTTTGAAACGAAGGTTGTGGCTTGGTGTGTGGATCGGATAACGCACGATAATGTTCTGCAATTAAATAATGCCCCAACTCATGGGCAAACGAGAAGCGCACCCTTGGATGGTAAAGGTGGCCGCCGTCCTTCACATTCAAATATATATGGAATTTACCATTTTTATTTTCAAGCAATCCATCGAAGGCATCGCCATAGTCGTTAAATGAGAAGCCTAATTGCTGCGAAACTGCTATTACGGAGGGATCAATTAAATACGACTGCGAACAATATTCGGCTGTATAAAAACCGGCAATGGCCGATAAATCGGCCATTCGCGCTGGGGTTAGTATATGTTTACTCATAATTTTTGCTATCAGGTGAATGGGATTTCATGATAGTTATATTCAGTAACAGGTTCTGTATCTCTGAATAAAAATCTTTTAAAGTTTTCCGCCATGAAGTATTTGGATTGGTTTGATGGTTTCTTTTACTTATTTATTTTCGTCTTTTTCGCGGTCTTCGCGCATCTTGCGAAGTGTTTCCGGGGATATTTCCTTGCCGTTGCGTGCTGCCATTCGAAATCCTTCGTTTTCTGTAAGTGTATCGGGAGATACCGTGGTGGGAAGTGTGTAGTTTCTGTATCCTCTTTCAAGTATAGCCATAGGATCGGCAAGTAAGGATGTGGTAGGGAACGTTGGGTTTCGTTTTTCAAAGGCTTCGACCTGGGCAGGGGTTATGGGGAATAATCTTCCTGTGGAGCGAAGAAAAAACTCCAGTTTTTTCTCAAAGATTTCGTCGCTCATTATTAGGAGGCCTTCTGGATTGTTCATAGTTTTGGATTTTAGTATTTATATATTGTTTGATTATTTGTTTCGCTCTGTAATGGATCTGCCTCACAGAATCTTTAGTAATTTTAAGAGTTATGGCAAGATTATCAAGGATATCCGATTCAAGGTATGTTCTGTTTGATTTCTGCAAATAAATCTGATCAATTACAAAACTCTGTTTCTTTGTCAGCAATGCCAATCCTTCCCTAAACCATGTTAATTCCTCGGGGGTGAGCCGGGATTCGGGAGGCGAATCATCGAAAATAAATACTTCCGATTCATCATATTCCAGCCTGTTGAAAATAAGGCTATCATGCTGGCCTTTACGCATAATCTGCTTAAGCTCATTTTCGGATATTTTACTAAGCCAACTTTTTATACGTCTTTCTTTATGTTTCTCACTGGTTTCCTGGTCAATTTTTATGAATTTGTCAGCTTTTGCATATACCTGGTTCACTGTATTATCAAAAAGCACTTCTTCTATTTCGGCTGTATATAGCTCAAAATTAAAACAAATATCATGGATTGCCCACCTTAAAAAGTGCGCATAGCGTTTGTAAAATTCCAGATATGCAAGTCGGGCCTGTTCAGGATCGTCGTCCTTATATGCCATCAACACAAAAAGGTCTTCAGCAGCTGTCTGAGTTAACATTTGTTGTTCCTGTTTATAATCCATGACGAAATAATGTTCATTCTATAATAGTATATACAAAAGCGTGACAAAAACTGTTGTAATGAGATAACTATATCAAAATCATCACAATACCAGTATGTTATATTGGCCCGGCAAAGAACCGGATTTCAACTCTATTATAATATTCAGGTTTTATACCTGCGATTTTACTCTATTTTCAGAAAATAATTTCCGGTTATTAATTTTTAATCAGGGCAGTATTAAACTATTAGATTTGTTTGAATGTATTAATTTAGATAACCGGCATTTCACTGTATATTTTCCCTTGCAGTATGCGACCGCTTTTCTTTTTGTTTTTTCCTCCCCATTGTTTGAAAAAGAACGGTACATTCTGCGATTCACATTGCTCTTTAATTTGCAGTACCCACTCTTCCAATATAGGCCGTGAATCCGGTCCCGATTCACCACCTACAATTACCCAATCAATTCCTTTTATATCCAGTTTTCCCATTGGGCCGATAAGTGGTTCGATGGAAAGAAATTTCACAAATGCCCCTGTATATTTTAAGCTTTTTATCCTCGACTTATAATCTGCATTTTCAACTGTAACACCCATCCAAATATTCTTTGACCAGGTAAGTTGATCAGATAATTCTGCCAGTTGTTCCGCTCTTTTTGTTAATACCTGGAAAGTATGGCGAGGGTTTTCATTCATCACTTGGAATACCTGTTTAATAAATTCAACCGGCATTTTTTCGTGAAACAAATCACTCATCGAATTAACAAAAACCGTACGTGGTTTCTTCCATGTAGCAGGTTCTGGCAATACTTCCGGATGTATAGCAAGGTTAAAACCATCGGCATACTTATTTACTCCCATTGCTTTAAGCCTTTTAGCCATGCGGAAAGCATAACAATTTGCACAACCAGCTGATATCTTGGTGCATCCGGTTGCCGGATTCCATGTACTTTCAGTCCATTCAATTTTTGATTTTCTCATTTTATCTGAATATAAATGGTCTTTGCATGATTAAAATCAAGATAAAATCCTCCTTTTCGACGAGCATCACCAGTGAATGCTAATTTACTACTTTTTTCAAGATTTTTCAAAATTTCATTTGTTTTAGAGATGCAAATCCCATTCTCAAGTGCAAATATATAGATGCTTTTATTATTTCTGGGAATCTCTAAAAAATCTACCAAATCTCGTTCAAAAGCAGTTAGTTTCTTTGTTCTGTTAACAGATCCGGTTCCTTCAAAATCGAATTCAAGTAGACCTCCTCGTATTGGATCAACATCAATATCATGATTTGTTTCTCCTGTATGTGGGTCAATCTTCCAGGCTACATCCAAAAATTTCTTAATCCCAAGGTGATGATTTGAACCGAAGATAAGGCCATAGTAATTTGAATCCTTTTTAATTGAGAATTGACCAAGGAAATAGGGCCTTCCATCAAGCATGGACTTATAGTATTTATATATCACACGATGACATTCAGAGGGGCGTGAGAATGAAAAATCCATTTTATTAGTTGCAATATAAGCTTGAAATTCCGGCTGATCCTTAAAACGCATTATATGAGAGGATGAGATAAAAAATAAAAGATCAGAATGTTTCAAACTAGTCAACTTTCCAAAGACTTTTGAATTAATATGCTTAATCCCATATTGATCAAGGAACAAAAACCTTGGTATCGATTGAGATGCATATAATCCAGGATATATCTTTTCAAATAAATTGCCGAAATCTTCATTGGTTATTTTAAAAGTAAAAGGACAACTCTTACTTTTATCGTCAACGGAGCAAAAACCAAATTTCCTTTCTCCTGCACAACGTACAAGCGCTTCTTCTACCTTGCTATTTAATGTATCTACCTTTTTCGGGGTAACATCATTAAAATGCAGCAATACCTCTGTATTATTCTGTTTTAGGTTTGCACAATAGGCTTTCAACTCATCAAGAATGATAAGAGGGCTGCCCGGTGTGCCGATAGTATCAGTTCCTTCACCTGCAAAGAAATCATAGATTTCAATTTTTCCTACTTGTTGTTTAATAAATACTGGAAGCCACTCACGCATATACAATCTGAATAGTTCAAGCTTAATTTTAGTGCCTTCATCAAAGGGTTTAGAATGAATGTCTTTAGTCATAATAGTAAAAGTTTAAATTTTAAAATATCTATGTGCCTTGTATGCAATATGTTGATGCTTTAATGCAATTTATAATTTTTATTCAGTACACATTTTTTATTCTGTTTCTATTCACAAGGATGACTCCAAGTCACCCCGTAAATATTATATCACTGTCTCTATCCACTCCATCGCCCTCTCTTCCCCTTCCTCTATCGCCATCTCTACTGCCTTTTTAGCTACTTCAAGTAAATGCTCGGATTGCTTTTTCAGCCGTGAACTTTCCTGAACAAGATTGGCAATTGCTAGTTGTTTTGATTTATCAATAATTGGAATTCTCAAATCAGCAACTTCTGTAAGAGTGAGATTTGTCTGCACACCTTGTCTTGAATATTTAGAAACAAATTCTTTACCTATCTCTGAATTAAAGAAAACAATCAGGTACAGTTTATTAACAATGTTATTGTCAAATCTTAATATAGAAACTGCCTGGTTAATATTTGCTTCGAAAGAATGATCAAATAATGCACATCGGCCAACAGTGCCAGCAATAGAAAAAAGGACATCACCTTTCTTCAACTGGGTTCTTTTTAAAGCTCCCTTATGAATTTCCTTTTTAATATAGATAAAATTTTCAGTTACGACTTCTCCATCTTTTAAATCAACAGCCCTGATAAATGGAATTCCATGTACTGCATCAGTATAGTCATCTCCTCCTGCCTTTGGCGTTATTCCACTTGAAACCGGATAGGATATAAAATCGCCTAATCTCTTCCTCGTAAATAATTCCAGTTGGCTTTCAAGCTTATCATATTTCTTTTGGTAAAACTCAGAATCCAACCTACCGCTAATGATATAAGACTCCTTAAAACTTTTTATATTCACTGCTTCTTCACTAGGTCTGTAATCATGCAATCCTATACTTTGTAATAAAAAGGTCTCAGCCTTTGTATATTCAATAATTGAATGTGCTTGAATGAAGTGTGCTTGCTTTACTATCGATTCTATTGCATTTTGAAATAAATTAGTTGTTACAGGGATTTTAACTTTTGAAAGAACATCCAGATTTATTCTTACTTGTACTCCACCATTTTTCTGTCTTTCAATTTGAAGTTGTCCAAATTTTGCGCTTAAATAAGCGAATAAATAATATGGATTAATTCCTTTTATGTTCTTAATAATGGCAATTGCTCTGTTAGCAAGTGAAGGAGTATATCCCTTTGGGGTAATAGCTATATCCCCGACACTTCCCATAATTGAAAGAATTACATTTTCTTCAAAAATATGAGATCGCTTGTTAATATTAAAATACTCTTTACTGACATACACTGGATTTTCATTAATAAGAAAATGATTTTTTATGTCCTTGGCTTGCAAATAACGTATTTCAGGTGCTTGGTTATCAGGAAATTTTGAATGGTCACCATCAGAAACATTGGCATATTTAATTATCTTTTCAGATAATCTGTTTTTGAAGAAAATGTCATTTAGTAAATATTCCTTGCGAAAATATTCAGAATCAATTCTTATATCTGTATTATCAATCAAGACTTCAGATAATTTCAACACACTCACCTCCAGCCCCTCCAACAAAGCCCTATATTTTGCTTCGTTGAAAGGGCGGCTTAAAAAAAACTTAAGCCTTCCCTGGATGCAAATTCGGCAAAGGCTTCGGCAATGCCATCCTGCGTTAAGCCGTCGTGGTTAAACAGGTCGTGCTTTACTATCAGGTGGCCGTGTTCGTCAAGGGCATATTCATCCAGGTCTTTCGGGGTATTTACATAATGCACAGCGGGATCATCGATGGGCAAAGTGCCTTGCTCGTAAGTGGGGGGGTGCAGGTTTTACATGGTATTTGGCTGGTAGGTCGCGTTTACGAAGAAAAATTTTATCACCGCTGTTATCTTTGCTGGGTTGCTGCATCGTAGCAAAAAAGATTGGATAATCATCAACCCTCGGGCATAGTGTTGAGTCCCACTTTTGCACCAGCAGTACAGAGGTTTTGGTTCCGGTATGCGGTTTAAATACATTGCCATGCAAACCAACCACGCCCAATATACGGCAACGTTCGGCAATAAATTCACGTATGTTTTTATCGCTGCTGTTGTTAAAACGGCCTTGTGGCAATACAATAGCCATACGGCCACCAGGTTTCAGGAAATCGAGGTTACGCTCAATAAACAGTATATCACGGCCAACATTATTCTGGTACTTGCCATTGGCATTCTTTCCCAGCTCATATTTCGATAAAATCCGGCTTTCCTTTATATCGCCAGCAAAAGGTGGGTTGGCCATCAGAATATCAAATTTAAAGTCGCGGTTGTTGGTAGCGTCGGTGCGTAATTTCTTAAGTTTTTTCCAGCCTTCGTTGTAAATATCAATCCAGGCATGGTCGTCGGTTTTATCGCTCCACCGTTCCCAATCCAGCGTATTCAAATGCAGTACATTGGTTTGTCCGTCGCCTGCAATCAGGTTCAGGGTGCGGCCCACGCGAACGGCTTTTTCATCGAAATCAATGGCAAAAACCTTTTCCTGCACATAATCGGTACAACTGACCGGTTTCTTTTCAAGGGTAAAGAGGTGACTTTTATCCAGCCCTTCTTCCTTCAGTATATTTTCCCATACATGAAAAATGGTATGTACCGGAAAACCGCAACTGCCCGATGCGGTGTCGATCATATACTCTTCCTTTTTGGGGTTGAGCATTTTCACGCACATATCAATTACATAACGGGGAGTAAAGTATTGCCCCTTTTCGCCTTTGCTACTTTTATTGATCAGGTATTCGAAAGCCTCGTCCACTACATCCAGGTTCGAGTTAAAGAGTTTAACATCCTGCAGGGAGGAAACACAAATAGAAAGATGCGAAGCGGTAAGTTGCAATTTATCTCCGTCAGGAAATACACCTTCCCATTTTGCCTGTGCCTTATCAAAGAGTGATTGTACTTTAGCTTTAAGCTCGGAATCGGTATCGCCGTAATTCCGGAATTCGAGGTAACGCGATTTATTACGTCCGCTTTCCATTTCGTCGTAAAGCTTGGTATAAATCAGCTTAAAAAGCTCTTCAAACACATCAACCCCGGCATTTGCCAAAACTTCATCCTCCATTTCAAGGATCAGGTCTTTAAGCGATTTACGTTCGTTTACCAGTTTGTCTTTTCGGATTAGATCGTCAATGGTCCAGCGTTCGGAAAGGATATCCGAAAGTTTCTCGGTTGCTTTTGGAATGGCCGGAATATCTTCAAAGTAATTCGGGTCCTTACGGTGATAGTATGAAATAGAATCACCGTTACTCCACACACCAATCGGAGCGCCGGTAGCATTGCAATACGATTTGAGTTGTTCCTTGCCGTCTTTCAGTTTAGGCTTTTTCAGCTCAATCATAATATAAGGCGCGGTGGTGCGGTCCTTATCAAATACAACAATATCAGCCCGTTTCTTTTCGCGACCGAACGAAACGGCATGTTCCACTTCCATCCGGGTAGCTGGATAGCCGTAATCGTTCATTAGCACGGCTATAAAAAGCTGCCTGATAACTTCTTCGGGCGTGAGTTTAATTTCCTTGTTGCGTACGTGGCATTTTATATAAGGAACAGGGTTTCCTTTGGTGTCGGCACGTAGAGAAATACTTTTTTCAAGGTGTAGCTGGTCTTCGATGCTGAACTGGGTTAACCTGTAATTCGAATCGCGCAGAATATCGGATAGTATCATAACTAAAACGGGTAGAACATTTCTACAAACTTATGAAATTAGAAGTTGTCGCCATCATTGGGCAATATTATTTATTGAGGCAGTTGGGCAGAAAATTGTCAATAACTTTATAAATAGTTGTTTCTCATGGTTTAAGAGAATTTTCCGAACCACATAAAAGAATCCGGGATCAAATATTGTCACGCTTATGTATTATTTGTTTTGGGGACCAGAATTAAATCTCCGGACTTTAAGAGCAAATGAGAAACGCGATGAGAAATATAAAAATAAAATCCAATGCACTTAACAACCTGCTGAACAACAGGATTTACATGAAGTATTTCAATGCAAAGTCATTCAACATGGCAAATGACAGTTGCACTTCACAATCCGATGCCGGTAACGACACAAATAAAAATGCGAATTATACAACTGCTAATGCGAATGACACCTCCGCAATTGAAGACAACATTTCCGCAATTGAAAACGGTACCCTTGCAATTGAAGATGCTGTTTCCGCAATTACAAATGATACTCTTTCAATTGAAGAGGACATTTCCGCAATTGAAAACTACACCCCAGCACTAGAACATGACAGGTCTGCATTCGAAAATACTGACTCTGCAATTACAGATGCCCACTTCGCAATTGAAAACAACAAGTCTGCAAATGAAAATGATACTCCTGCCTGCGCAAAATATCGTTTTGCAGGATTTGGCACGTATAAAACTACATACTCATTGATAAAATCCTGAAAAATGACTGACCAACTCAATATCTGTGTACCCCTTATCATCGAAATTTCTTTCGAGATTGTTGTACTTCCGGTTACAGGACTTCGGTTACCGAATGTGTATATCCCGGGGAAAGAAAGTCATTATGATTTTATCCCCGATCGTCGGATTTTCACCTTCCGGTTACTTGGCAAACCGTCATTGGGTCAATCACCCCCCTGAAGATGTGCCGCATAAAAACATGACTATCAATCAAAACATAGTCTGATAAATACAAATAAACCGTTGGTTTTGCCAGAATTAGTTTAAATGCATTTTAAACACTGTTTAAACCAACTCCCTTCAAAACAATAAAAAAATTAATATCATGAATACCCAGATAACAAAACATCAACGTTACAAATCAATTATCCGTGTGATGGATAACCACCCGGAAGCCCTCGAAGGCAAAACTGAAATACTGAACGCAAAAACGTTGTTCATAAATAAGAACACCAGGATTGAAGAACTGATAAAGGAATTGGTTCCTCCTGTGTCCATCGTTTACGGCCCTAAGCGGGAAACACAGGTTATACTTCGTGAAAAAGTTAAACGAATGACCGGCCTCGGTATCCTGATAGCACAGAAACACAACGATTTAAAGTTGCTGCAAACTATGAAAGCCTATAAAGCATTAGCCTATAAGACTACGGCATATAAGCTCTACCAAAACGCAATGCAGGTAGCCGATGCCATCGAACTATTTGCTGAAGATGCTGATGGCTTTGGATTCACGGCTGAAGAAATAGCACTTTTCAGAACAGTTGTTACTACTTACGGAACCATCCTTGCCGAAACAGGCAACCAGTTGAACGACCGCAAAGCAGGTCGTATCGAATTGGCTTCATTGTTTAAGGATTGCAACAAAATCCTGAAGGAAAATTTCGATCCGTTTGCTATATTCGTTTCTGAAATTTATCCGGAATTTTATCGCGAATACAGTTTACTTCGTGTTGGTGGAGGCCGTCGCAAATCATATCCTGCCATTGATGCTGAGCAAGGCGAAATATCGGGTACTGCATTCGACAGCAATACCAATCTGCCACTTGCCGGCGTTACTGTTTCCATTCCTGACCATAACCTGATAACCGAAACTGATGAAGACGGATTCTATCTATTCAGTGAACTGGTAACAGGTACTTACAGGATTACATGCAGTTTCCAGGGCTACCAGGTTCCAGTTGAACAAACGGCTGCATTAACCGCTGATGCTGGCACTGTAGATGTGGACTTTGGATTGGTGGCGGTTGAGGGGGCAAATGCAGCATAGATAATATATTTCAAGCCTTTGAGTGACTGATAAAAACGCCAGGTGAGAGCCTGGCGTTTTTGTAAAAATAAAATCACACATTGAAATTGATAGATAATATCAATTAACTAACTTCCATCCAAGTTATAAAAATCATCAAAAAAGTCAGGATACACCAACTTCCTTATTCCACTATCACTTTCCTGACCACCTGCTGGTTCCCTATCCTGACTTTCAATATATGAATTCCTTTCCCTTTTGGTGTCCAGGGTAATTGAAGGATTGAATTGATGTTTCCCGAGAATATGGTTTCTATTTCACTTCCCAGCAGGTTATAATCTTTCACCTTGCAGTAAGTTGATCCGGTTGCATTAATCTTAATAGTACATAAATCCGAAACCGGGTTCGGCGCCACATTTACCGAAAAGGGTTCCTTGCTTACCGATGAGAGCCCTGTAATATTATCAAATTTTTCCGAAAGGTATATGTGGTATTCACCCGGTTTAAAAATCAGGTTGTAATTCACATCCGTTACCACCAACGAATCGCCAGACATATAATCATACCAGGTCCCGGTATGCGGAAAACCGGGGGAAACATTATTGTTAACGACGTCAAAATTTCCAAGTACTACAGCTGAATTGCCTCCATAGTTCAATTTTATTTTTTTAATAGCTCCTGTAACATCCAACTGGAAATCGGTAGTGCTGAAAAGCGGGTTGTGTGTCCTCAGATAAAGCAACGCTGAATATTCCTTATATAATTGAATACGATCAGGTTTACTCATGTAATCCCAGCGTGGTGGTTTATTGGAAAGCCTGGAATCAGAGGTCCCGCTCGGGTAGTTAATTGAATAGTCGTAACCTCTTTCGCCAAACTGCCAGATCATCTTTGGACCCGGTATGGTTAGAAAAAATGTTGCTGCTAAACCATCGCGTTGAAGTGCGGTTGCAGTATCTTTAATATTGTATGACCCATTGGCATTCCCGTATGCGATAGACCTGAATGTTTCGCGTTCCTCATCATGGCTTTCCATGTAGGTTACCAGGTTGGGATTGCTCCAACCGCGCGATTTGTATGATCCCCAGGAAAGATCGCTGGTGGATGTATATCCCATGGCTGCTTCCCCATAATTGTAGTTCATATTACCCCAAAGCAACATGTTCTTGGAAGCCAGAACCGTTTCTTCACTATTATCGGCGAAATGCTCCAGTATCAATACTGTTTTTGGATTAGCTGCTACAATGGTATCATGATAAGCTGACAGAATTGCAATCCGCGAGGCATCATAATTGCCCCATGCACCTGTATTCCCGAGCGTATTATTTTGAGTAAATCCTTTCGAAAGGTCGAAACGGTATCCATCAATATGATATTCATTAATCCAGTATTTCAGGATGTGGCTTATATAATTTTTTGTGTCGGGCGATTCGTGGTTCATATCGTAACCTACATTATAATCGTGTTTGGCAACCGGGTTATAAAAAGGGCTTTCGGCTGATGGCCTGTTATTGGCCGCGTCCCAGTATAACATTACATAGGGAGAGGTGCCAAAGGAGTGATTAAATACTGCATCCATGATAACCGATATCCCGTTTTGATGACAGATGTCAATAAATCGTTTAAAATCGACAGCCGGACCATAATATTTATCCACGGCACAATAGTAATTGGGATTATACCCCCAGCTCAGGTTGCCTTCGAATTCATTCACCGGCATCAGCTCAATGGCATTGATGCCAAGCCGCTTAAGGTAACCCAGGGTATCAATAACCGATTGAAATGTGTGTTTATCTGTGAAGTCACGGATCAGCAATTCATAGATCATCAGGTCGGAACTCGCCGGAGGAACATAGGAAGTGGAAGTCCATGCATAAGGTTGCTGTTCAGTTTGCAGTACGGTAGCAATTCCCTGTGTTTTGCCTGCCGGGTAAGTAACCATATTTGGATAAGTGGTACTGGTTATGTATTGATCATTCCATGGATCGCTCACTTTTTCGGCATAAGGATCGCCTATACGGATTGTGCCATCCACCAGGTATTGATAAATATATTCTTTACCCGGAACCAACCCGTCAATTTGAACCCAGTAACGTTTTGCATCGGGTGTCCTTTTCATATAGGTCTGTTCGTCAGGTATCCAGTTATTAAAATCTCCAATCACGTAGGCATATTGTTTGAGTGGTGCATATAACGAAAGCAATACCGATGTTTCGCTCAGGTAATTAATTCCATCTTTCATGCCGGCAGGTATTTCAGCTACTGTTATCGCCGGGCGCACATAATAATAAAAGGAGTCAGCTACCATTGCAGAAGCGGTTTTAGCCACAGCTTTTACAAGATATCGCCCGTAGTCTGAGGCTGTTATCGTATAATTGATAAGGTTTGAAGCTGTACCGGCAACCTTTATTCCATTGATGTATAATAAAGTAGAATCTGCTTGCAATGAGGAGACATCAACATTTAATGTTGCATTCAGGTCAACGAAAAGAAAATTTTCTGATGGGTTAGTGATGCTAACGCTTAGCGATGAGGGATATACATCGTAAAAGATATCGCCCCCGGTGTCAGTTTTGCCTTGTTTTGACCCGTCGGCATTACGAAAAACAAATGCCAGTTTCTGGATAACCTCTCCTGCAGGTACATTATAAAAACTACGTATCGAAGGGCTGATGACCAGTTTCCACTTATTATTGCCAAGAGATACCAGTTTATTCTTATCTGTATTTGCCAACGCGAGGTTGGTGCTGTTTGGCCACGGGGTTATTACGTATTTCCAGTCCGATGGGCTTGTGCTCAGATTGGTAATCACACCGGTATGTACATAAATATCACCTGTATATCCGGCCAGCCCGGCATTGCCCAATGAGGCATCAAACACTACTTCAACGCTGTTTTGGTCGGTTGGCAAAGCAGGTGTACTAGTGATAAGCTGGCTGAAACCGTTCGATACTATTAAGAAAATGATACCTGAAATAAATAGAAGCTTTTTCATGCAAAGAGGATTAGGGGAATGGCAAATTTAATATATTTTGTTTCAGATACTATAATTTTGTCTGGATGTACTGTCCGGATATAAAGTATAGAGGACCAAAATGTATGTTTGGTTCATGCATTCCGGTAA
>Ga0208789_1001307_pt1 | contig 14656 bp, 13 predicted proteins | sample Methanotroph_Enr_FD_187368 | JGI IMG/M metagenome (GOLD analysis project Ga0208789, IMG submission 187368) | Enriched soil microbial communities from Old Woman Creek wetland in Ohio, USA - Methanotroph_Enrichment_5 (SPAdes) (version 2) | ecosystem: Environmental > Terrestrial > Soil > Wetlands...
AAATTTGGGACTGAATTTTTCAGACCCCAATGCCAACGGTACGCCTTTGGCCAGTAGCGCCGATGGTGTGCAAGGCGTTTCATCAACGTCATCCTCAAGTAATGTCGGTCAGGCATTGCATACTTTTTTGCATGATTTGCATCAAGCGCTAAACCAAAGTAGCACACAACAGCAGGCTTCTGCTACCGGCACTGACGGCGACAACGACAACAGTAGCTCATCGGTTTCGGGCGTGCAAAATGGCTACAGTAATTTCGCCACCAAATTACAAGGTTTAATCGGTTCGATTAATAATACCGACGGTACTACTGGAAGTAACAATACATTACAAACGGATTTTTCTAATCTCGTTAACGCGTTAGGCGGATCGTCATCAACGTCAACACCGACTTTACAAGATTTTTTAAAACAAATGACCAGTAATGCCAGCAACAATAGTTCGCCACAAAGTGGGGTAGGTTCTATTTTGTCGATAAAAGCTTAAACGATAAGCCCATGTCATTCTTGAGTGCTCAAGCTTGATATGACGGAAATTTCAATTCAGTTCATCGCGCAGGCCAGGATTTCTTTCAAGTAGATAAAAATAAGGGGGAGTAAAATGAGTATGTCAATTTCAGGGGCGAGCGGCATAGGCATGCCGCCCAGGATTATGTCGGGAGCAAGTTCACGCATGTCGTCGCCGACACAGAAAATGTCGGATCTGTTTCAGAAAATCGATACCAGCGGTGCCGGAACCATCAGCAAAGCCCAGTTCGAACAGGCTTTTCAAAGCGCTAATCCGCCGCCGGCCTTCAAGGCCATGGGCGCAGACGCTATTTTCAGTAAGCTGGATCCCAATGGGACCGGCAGCGTTTCCAAGCAGGACTTTGTCGATGGTATGAAAAACCTGATGGCACAGGCTCATCACCATCACGCAGCTGACGTCAGTGGCGTACAGCAGAATGGGTCAACGGTGACACCTGCACAGACTTTGTCCAGCAGTCTGGAGTCCTTGAATACATTGGGGCCGAGTGGAACCAATCTTGATCTTTCAGCCTAACTGCTAATACAGCTGGGGTTGATACGGTTTCAAGGCGACAAGGCGCTGGGTAAACAGCCTCCTTGTCGTCCCTGATCGTCCATCCAGAGATGTCGAGCGGCCAACTCATTCAGCCAATCGATCCCGGCAGGGCCTTTCAGCATGGCAATCGAGGCAATACTGCCCGCCACCAAACAGTGGTCGGCCAGTACGCTCACAGAGGACAATCCACGCACGGGCCATCCGCTCTTGGGATTGAGCAGATGACAGTAGCGTTTCCCCTCGATTTCAATAAATCGCTCATAATCACCGCTGGTCGCCAATGCTCCGCGCTCGATCTCGATTGTAGCCATGGCTATGTCCGGATTTCTGGGATGGCAAATGCCAATCTGCCAAGGCTCTTGGGTGGGATGCGGGCCGATGACGGTCATATCGCCGCCCAAATCCACTAAGCCGTGTTCAACACCTAGCGAAACACAAACTGCCGCCGCCCGGTCGGCGGCATATTCCTTGCCGATACCGCCGAAATCCAGTTCCATGCCGGGAACCGGAAAGCTCAGACGGGGAGATTGCCACTGGACTTTATCCAGGCCAATAAGCGGCAGCAATCGGTCTATTTCCGCCTGTTCCGGTAAATGCAATACTGAGAAATTCCAGGCTTTGCGCAGGATACCGGCGGTAATATCGAATAAACCGTCGCTTTTTTTATGGCAGGCATAAGCATAGTCAAGTAGTCCTGCGGTTTCATCGTCCACCTCAATAGCATTACCCTGTTGAGCTGCGAGGTTGATTTGGGAAAGAAAACTGTCGGCGCGGTATCTTGAATAATACGCTTCGATTCTGAGAACTTCCTGGATAGCCGAAAAGGCAATGGCTTTCGCACTGGATAGGCTGGATGAATACAAATGCAGGCAGCACTCTGTCCCCATCGCAGAAAAGGGAACGCTGGTCAGCTTAAGCATCAGTATTGAGTATTTACTGGGATTGGGGCGTACTGCTATCCTTTGACGCTCCATGTTTGTTTTGCCATTCCTTACGGCGCTGTTTTTTCATTTCATCCATTTTTGTCAGTTGTTCCTTAGTTAGAACTTCCTGCATACGTTTGTGTGTTTCTTCGCGGATAGTTTTAAATTTTTCTTCCTGTTCTTTCAGTATGGGTTCCAATTTTGCTTTTTGCTCGGCAGTCAAATTTAGGTTCTCGGTCAGACGTTCGAGCCTTTTTGCATAATGTCCACCGGACTCGTTTTTGTCGCCGGAAAATGCGAATGCAGTTAATGGAAGAGCAAAAGCCAGTGCTATGATTATGATTTTCTTATTCATGTTTAGTCCTTCATTAATTAAGGTTACAGAGCTGTGAAGTTCAGTCATTAGTCACTTTAACGATGAAAAACGCAAGCAATTTGAAGGAATTGTGCAAATAATATGGAAGTATTTGCCGGTGACGACGGTTTTCGAGTCATGATATTCAATTGTCATAATTCTTGCACATTTGATGATAACAATGTGCTTTCAGCGATCGGAGTAAATCCATGCATAAAACAATTCGAGGCAAATTATTTTTAACTTTTCTGGTGACAACTCTTTTTGTCGTTTCAGGGATGTATGTTTTTATGCGTTGGTCATTAAATCAAGGTTTTGCCGAATTTGTACAGGCGCGGCAGCAGGAACAAGTGACAAATCTGATTGAAGGGCTTACCGGACACTACGCAAACAACCATGGTTGGAGCAATCTGGCCGGCGATAAGCAGAAATGGATCGATCTATTGTTGCAGTCTAATCCGCGTCATCCCGACCGCCCGCTCTCGTGGATTGAACAGGCGCGCACTGAACCCAGTGATTTTTGGCCGCCGGCATTGCCCGAATCGGCCACTAACAAACGCTTTACCCCTCTCGGACTGCGTGCGATGCTGTTGGATGCAGACAAGACCATTATTTTTGGCCGTAAAGACGCTTTGCAGCAATTATCCTTGCAACCCATTCGTTATCAGGAAAAGACAGTCGGTTTTCTCGGTCTATTGCCCGGCAAAGCAGTCAACCATGCCAGTGAGCTTCGGTTTATGGACCGGCAATCCGAGGCATTTATCTGGATTGCATTGTTAATGATTTTTTTGTCCGCCAGCCTTGCATGGTTGCTGGCTTACACATTGGGGCGACCACTTAAGCGTATTACAACAGCGGCAAAAGAACTTGCCGTGGGGCGTTATGACATCCGGTTACCCGTCGAATCGTCAGACGAGCTGGGTCAATTAGCCCGTAATTTTAACGATATGGCCGCCGCACTGGAACGGTCCGAACAAGCAAGGCGACGCTGGGTAGCCGATATTTCCCACGAATTTCGCACACCTTTGGCGGTATTGCGCGGTGAACTGGAAGCCTTGCAAGATGGCATACGCCCTTTGACTGCCGGGGCTATCGATTCGCTGTTCGGTGATGTCATGCGGCTTAATCGCTTAACGGAAGATCTTTATCAATTATCCCTGTCCGATCAGGGGGCGTTAAGTTATCGCAAAGATCACCTTGACCCGGTTGAGATATTAAAAGAAGACTTGGCCGCCTTGAAGCCGGAATTCCAAAAGAAACAAATTAATATCAAGTGGATTAATAGCCTGTCGAATCCTGTCAGCATTTACGCTGATCCAGACCGCTTATCCCAGCTTTATCGAAACCTGCTTAATAATAGCGTGAGCTATACCGACAGCAACGGCCTGCTAACCATCAGTGTTTTTCGTAAGGCCGATAAGCTGGTGCTCAATTTTTCCGACACTGAACCGGGCGTATCCGAACACGAATTGCCCAAATTATTCGACCGCTTTTATCGGGTTGAAAGTTCACGCAACCGTTATCATGGAGGCGCCGGACTCGGCTTGGCAATATGCCGGAATATTGTCGAAGCGCACAACGGCATAATACAAGCGCAATCCTCTTCTCTGAAGGGGATTGTTATCCACATCGAATTGCCGATTAGCTCATGAACCATATCCTGATTGTAGAAGATGAGATAAAACTGGCCAGACTGCAAGCGGACTATCTACAAAACGCCGGCTTTGACACGGTTTGTTTAAACAGCGGCTTGGAGGTTTTGCCCTGGCTTAAAGCAAACCATACTGATTTAATCTTGCTGGACTTAATGTTACCCGGCTGTGACGGCCTGGATATTTGCCGCGAACTGCGCAGTTTCAGCTCGGTGCCGATTATCATGATAACTGCGCGCATTGAAGAAATAGATCGCTTGCTTGGGCTTGAACTGGGCGCCGATGACTACATCTGTAAACCCTTCAGTCCTCGTGAAATGGTCGCACGGGTTAAAGCTGTGCTGCGCCGGTTGCAGGCACAAACACGCAATGCTCTTGCCAGTCGTTCGACACTGAAACTGGATCCTGATAGCTTCCGAGTGCTTGCCGGGGAACAGGAAGTGGAATTGACCACAGTCGAATTTCAGCTGTTGCAGGCTTTGTACCAACAACCCGGCCGTATTTTTTCCCGTTCAAGATTAATGGATCTGATTTATCCGGATCAACGTATCGTTTCCGATCGAACTATCGACAGTCATATCAAAAAACTGAGAAAAAAGCTGAGCGATTTATTGCCTGATCAGGAGCTGATTCATTCTGTTTACGGAGCCGGCTATCGCTACGATCCGCAAAACAAGGATGATTAAGGGTTACACATTATCTGCACATTTTCTTCAAATTGTTTGCTCTTTCTATCGCTAAAGTAAGCATCAAGGTCACGCTATCGCGTAATCCATAATTCAAGTATGACAAGAAAGTGCTCAGGTCGCGCTTGTAAAGCGTTATGGACAAACGATAAAACAAAAGGAGGTACCCGTAATGAATACTAACCAGGAAACACAAGAAATACTGTTGGCAATTAACAGGATAGAGGAGTCAAGAACCGGAGGCTGGATTCACCATAGCAAGCTAAATATCAGTACCAAGATATTGATAGAGCTTATCGATGCAAAATTCATTGAGCCCGGCGGCATGTACTCACGATTGACGCCGTATGCTAAGGCTACGTTAACAGTACACGAGGCAGGGGGAGCAGAGGAACGAACATAAGGGCTGTTTTGCTGCTTGTGTGCATGGATAACAATTCTCCCGATTTACCTGGGCGCGTCGTTCATTGACTACCGCGCCCCAAGGGTCGAGCAAAGGTTCTATTCAAGCCTTTATTGATAGTAAAAGTCGATTTGGTTAATGAGGCGTTGCAATGCTGTGTCAAGCTGATATGAAGCACGCTTTATTTCACAGCCAACGCGGTTAATGTGTTTGGTATATTTGTAGGGAATGGTTATGTTGTTAACGACTTCGAAGCAGGCAAGGTATACGCTTTTATCGGGCATGATGATATTGCAATCTGTATGCAGTTCGCCAATAGTTGCAAAATCATGATCATCCGTTTGAATAATATAGGATAGTCCTGCAACGCTAATGTCAGCCACATCGAAATACTCGGCTTGATTTTTATGTTGTATTTTAACAGGGATATTGATGGGGACTTTGACCCGGCGGGCATCCCGTCGTTGCACCCATTCCATACTTTGGGGAAGAGGCGCCTTCAAATTAAATGTAGCATCTATATCCACGCCGGCTGTGTCGCTTAATATGAAGCTGACAGCGATGCCTTCGAAAGAGGAGGAGACTACCAAGGTATTTTGCGCGAGTAAATCCTTGTTAAATCGTTCGTTCTGGAATCCGTCCATAAAAATATGGCCGCCTTCGATGCGGGTGATCGTTGTTAAGAGCGTACTTGTAGCAAATTTACCGGGTACTTTAATGGTTACCATGGCATTTTTACTGAACAGGTAATTCAGTTTTTTTCTGATCTCTTCCTGGTTGACAAGGGTATAGTTGTTACACTGGCTAGCCATGGTTGCCGGCTCAGGAGTGCATTTGTGCAGGGGGGCGGCGTGGTTTAATTGATATGCTAGCATTGTGTTCTCCGTCATGTACCTGATAAAGTTTACTCAGGTATCACTAAGCAATGATTCTGCCACAATTAAATTTAATATTAATTTCATCTTCTTATTTATTTTAAGTTTGATTTTTGCGGTATATAAAGGCTCGTTCCGGCAGTTTCTTGCCGCTATGCAATTAGAATTTGATTAGGGATTGATGTTGACGTTGAACTGTTTCTTGCCACTACGAATTACTGCCCGGATTGCACGCATTGTTTTCGCAAGTTGGCTGCTGTCATGCCCATTTACCGCCTCTTGGGGACAGGACGGGATGCTGCAAGATCCTTTCGGCACGACTAAGGACGTGAGCCAAAGTCCAGGAAAAAAACACCTGGCGCTTGAAGATCCCTGCCGTTTGAGCGAAGACACCGGTCATGCCTGGACGCTGGTGGATGTAATCGACCAAGCATTGTGCAGCAACCCGCAAACCCGCCAAGCCTGGGCCAATGCCCGCTTCCAGGCGGGGCAGGTCGGTATCGCCCAATCCGCTTATTTACCGACCGTTACACTGAACACCGCGGTCTCGCGAAGCGTGAATTCTGGCAGTAGCAGTTTACAGGTAACCACTATCAGCAGCGGCGCGGGAGGCAGTTCGCAGCCTATCAATCGTTTCACCCCGGTCGTCAGCCTGAATTATCTTCTCTATAACTTCGGCGGACGTGAAGCCCAGCTTGAAAGCGCCGAAAAAACTTTGGAGGCTTCGAATTGGACTCATGACGCAACGCTGCAAACGGTGATGTTTGCAGCGATACAAGCGTATTATCAGGTTTTTGCGACTCAATCAGCCGCGGAAGCGGCACTGGTCTCGGAGAAAGCCAGCAATGAAGCGCTGGGTGCGGCTCAAAAACGCTATGAAGTCGGCGCGGCGGCTTTGGCCGATGCGCTACAGGCGCAGACGGCATTCGCCCAAGCTAAGCTTAATCGTCAAAAGACTGAGGGCGATGCCAAGGTTGCTACCGGAACCTTGGCCAACGCGATGGGGCTCGAAGCCGATTACCGCCTGAATATCGCTACGCCATCGTTGCCCAAGCCGGATGTCGAACAGGAAACGATGGTGCATCATCTGATCGAAGAGGCTAAGACCCTACGTCCCGATTTGGCCGCCGCCGAAGCGACGGTTAAAGCTGCCGAAGCGAATGTTAAAGCCGCCGAGGCAGGGCATCTGCCGAGCATTTCCTTAATCAGCAATTACGGTTACAGCCATACCAGCTTACCCAGCGACACGCAAAGCTGGACGGTGGGCATGCAGGTCAGCGTGCCGTTGTTCACCGGCTTCAATACGACTTACCAAATCCGAAGCGCCGAAGAGCAGCTTGAAGTTAAGCGTTCCAATTACGATCAGCTCGAGCAATCGGTGAGCCTGGATGTCTGGAGGGCGTATCAGCTTTTAAACACCGCTCACGAGAGTTTCAAAAGCAGTGAAGATCTGGTCGCGAGCGCTGTTCAATCCGAAAGGGTGGCGTTGGGGCGCTACAAAGCGGGAGCCGGTAATATTATCGATCTTTTGAATGCGCAGTCCAATCACGCCAATGCCAGGCTGCAATTGATCCAAGCCCAATATACGTGGCTGACACAAAAAGCCCAATTAGCCCAGGCATTGGGGCGTTTGGATTTTTCTTCTATCCCGTCAAGGTAACTATTTTATGGCACGATTTCGGTATACATTAATCGCTGTTTTCATTCTGATAGCCATTCCTGCAGGTATTTATGGGTTCAATTTTTGGCGCGCCTCGGAAGAAGCCCCGCATTACCGGACGGAAAAAATAGCCAAGGGTAATATCGTCAAGTCTATCTCCGCCAACGGCACGTTGAACCCGGTGGTTCTGGTCAACGTGGGTACGCAGATTTCAGGCGTGGTCAACAAGCTCAATGCCGATTTTAATGACCGGGTACACAAAGACCAAGTGCTGGCGGAAATCGATCCGTCATTGATAAACGCCCAGCTCGAACAAAGTCAGGCGAATCTTGCCAATGCCCAGGCTTCGCTCAAACTTGCCCAGGCCAACGCAACAAGGTCTAAGGAACTGTATGCCCAGGATTATGTTGCCAGATCGGATCTCGATCAATCCGTCCAGGCGCTGGAAGCCGCCAAGTCGCAAGTGGCTTCGGCCATCGGCCAGCTAAAACGCGATAAAGCCAACAAGGGCTATACCATCATCACATCCCCGGTTTCCGGGGTCGTGGTATCGCGCAATGTCGACATAGGGCAAACCGTTGCCGCAAGTTTTCAAACGCCGACCTTGTTTACCATTGCACAGGATCTGCAACACATGCAGATCGACACCTCGGTTGCCGAAGCCGATGTCGGCGGCATTCGGGTTGATCAGACGGTGAACTTTACCGTGGATGCTTATCCGGATCGGGTTTTCCAGGGAAAAGTTTTCCGGATACGGCTGGATTCCAAGGTGTTGCAGAATGTGGTCACCTATGATGTGGTCATCAATGTGAATAACCCTGAAGAAATTCTGCTGCCGGGCATGACCGCCTTCGTCAGCATCATTATTGACGAAAGAAACGACGTCTTAAAACTGCCATTGGCGGCGCTCAAGTTCCGTCCTGCCGGAGGTGTCGCCAAGCCCGGCAAGAATGTCTACCGTCTGGAAAACAATAAAGCGGTCGCAGTACCCGCGCAGATCGGTATCGCCGACGGCAAGTACGCGGAATTAACCGGCGGGGACTTAAAAGAAGGCGATGAGGTGATTTTAGAAGACCAGAGTGAGCGCAAGTCTGAGAATAAGGGGCAGGGCCAAGGGCAAAGCAACTTCAGGGTCAGGGCATTTTGATGGAACGCCCTTTAATCAGTGTCAGCGGACTGTCTAAATATTATTTGGAAAATATGCCGGTGTTGAAAGATGTGAGTTTCAATATCGAAAGCGGTGAGTTCGTCGCGATCATGGGCCATTCCGGCTCGGGAAAATCGACATTGATGAATATACTCGGCTGTCTGGATACCGCAACAGGCGGACACTATTATTTGGAAGGCAGGGACACTGCCACTTTAAACCCTGATCAACTGGCACTCTTACGAAATCGCCTGATCGGGTTCGTTTTTCAAGGGTTCAATTTGCTGCCGAGAAGTTCGATTTTGGACAATATTAGTTTGCCGCTGCTTTATGCCGGAAAGAGCAAGGCGGAGCGCCGCGAAAAAGCGTCTATCATGCTGGATCGTGTCGGTTTGGCCCAATTCGGCGAGCGCAGGCCGAATCAATTATCGGGCGGGCAACAGCAGCGTGTAGCCATCGCCAGGGCATTGGTCACCGACCCTAAACTGATCCTGGCGGATGAGCCGACCGGCAACCTCGATACCCAAACCGGTGATGAAATCATGAAAATCTTTCAAACCCTCAATGAAGACCAGAATATTACGATCATCCTGGTCACGCACGAAGCCGATATTGCCGCCCACGCCAAACGGTTGATCCGGGTGGTTGATGGGCGTATTGCAACCGATCAGACGTCATGATCATCGGGGCGTTACTAGGAGAAGGTTGGGAGGCAATGCGCGCCAATCGAATGCGCTCTTTGTTAACCATGCTGGGCATGGTTTTCGGCGTCGGAGCGGTGATCATGATGCTGGCGATCGGCCAAGGCGCACAATTGATGGTCAACGAATCCATCGCCTCGATGGGCAGCAACCTGTTCATCGTGCTGTCGGGGTCAACGTCGTCCGGAGGCTTGCGGCAAGGCTCCGGGACCGTGCCGACGCTGACCTTGGCAGATGCCCAGGCCATCAGTGAATTACCGGAAATCGCTTCGGTAGCGCCGACTCTCCCCAATAACGCCCAACTTATTTACGCATCGAACAACTGGAGCACCCAGGTATCAGGAACCACGTCCGCTTATCTCGACGTTCGGGAATGGCCGGTCATTTCGGGGGAGGCTTTCAGCGAAAGCGATGTACGCTCGGCAACCCGAGTGCTGCTAATGGGGCAAACGGTGGTTCGCAATCTGTTTGGCGATGAAAATCCTGTCGGCAAAATGGTCAGGGTGAAAAACAGTCCTTTCCTGGTGCTGGGCGTCCTGTCGTCGAAAGGCCAAAGCCTGGATGGAAGGGACCAAGACGACACCGTGTTTGTCCCTATTACCACCGCTCAGCGCCAACTGTTCGGCAATCAATTCCCCGGTATGGTTCGCTTTGTTATGGTGAAAGCCAAATCAGCCGAAGTCATGGACAGAGCCGAACGCAGCATGAACGAATTGCTTAAGGTTAGGCACAGGATTCATCCCGGACAAGAGGATGATTTTTCGGTTCGGAACCTCACCGCAGTAGCGCAAGCCGCTGCCGGCACCACTAAGGCAATGTCGACGATGTTAGGTGCCATCGCATCGGTTTCGCTGCTGGTAGGCGGTATCGGCATCATGAATATCATGCTGGTTTCGGTCACCGAAAGAACGCGGGAAATCGGTATTCGTATGGCGATAGGCGCAAGAAGGCGCGATATTTTGCTGCAATTTCTGTTTGAAGCGGTGATGATTTCGCTGGCGGGGAGCTTTATCGGTGCGGTATTGGGCATCGCTTGCGCTTATTTCTTCAGCCGCGTCAATGACGCACTGGTCGTCGTAACGTTAAGCTCGGTCTTGCTCGCCTTCGGTGTGGCCGTAGCCGTCGGCGTGTTCTTCGGCTTCTACCCGGCACGCAAAGCCGCCGACCTCAAACCTATCGAAGCGCTCCGTTATCAATAAAGGGCAAGATCGATTATCCCCTGAGAGTGCTGTATTAATAACAACCCGCTATAAGCCGGCTTTATAATTTATTGGGCTTAGCTGATCGCCGGGATGATGGTAATATTAGAATATAGAGGGGTTGCTTGTATTTAAAGTTGTCCGCACTTTCGAAATTACCAACATGAATTTTTAAATGAAACCGATTTTTTACCGTCCCGCGCAATTGCGCGGCTTGGCCTTTCTGGGTTTATTGTTGCTGGCGCTTGCCATACTTTGCGGCATGGTTTGGCGTAATGTGGTTCATTTTGAAACGGTTTTTTCTTATGTTAGCTATTCCCACCGTGTCCAAAATGTATCGGTGGGACTACAGCAATCACTGATTGAATATCTGACCGAAACGGTGTCGGATTCGCATCCCGAAGCGTTGACCAAAACCCTGGATGAAATGGACGTTTTAATGATGGATAAGCGTTATTTGTCGGCGGAAACGAGAGCAAGCCTGGAAACGGTCAGAGCCATGCTGGCTGATTTGTCTGCATTAAAAAAAGAAGAGCAACACAATCATCTGTTGGCGGCGCTTAAATTGATGGACAAAACGCTGGATAAAGAGGCATTGCAGCGCGAAGAATTGTTGGAAAACATCAGCCTGGATACCCAGACCGAATTGTATATGGCGCTGGCCATATTCACGGCGATTCTGGTTGTGGCGGTATTGTTTTTACGTTACAGAATCCTGCATCCGCTTGACGATTTAAGAGAGCTGCTGCAACATTTGACCGAAGAAAATTTCACCCCGATTACCACCGATCATCTTGATCCGCTGCTATTACCGGTATTTATCAGCTACAACGATATGGTCAAACATTTAGCGGAACTGGAAGACGCCAATCGCTTGCATGCTCAGTCACTGCAGCATGAAGTCAGGCTGGCTACTCAGGCTTTATTGGAACAGCAATACAGCCTGGCGAGAGCCGACCGGCTGGCGGCAATCGGTGAAGTGGCTGCGGAATTAGCCCATGAGATACGCAATCCGTTGGCCGGGATTCAAATGGCAATCCTCAATTTGCGTCGTGAGATTAACGATGCAGACCAGCTGGAAAGACTGGATTTGATCAATGCCGAATTGAAGCGGATGGCGAGATTGCTTAACGATATGCTCGACCAAAGCCGTCATTCGCCGGAAGTGGCCATCCCTTTTGATGTGCGGACGTTAATCCGGGATTTGGTGGCATTGACTCGTTACCAGATTGCCGAATCCATACATCTGGAAATAGAGGCTCCCTGTGCATTGCCGGTGCACTTGCCCGAGAGCGGATTACGTCAGGCCCTGTTGAACCTGATACTGAATGCCGCCGATGCGCTTGAGGGTAATCCCGGAACCATCAGTATCAAGGCTCGTACATCCAAACAGGGACTACGCATTGATGTGCAGGATGACGGCATCGGCTTTTCCAAGGATATGCTGGAGCATGGCATCCGGCCATTCCGTACCACTCGCCAACGCGGCACCGGCTTGGGGCTGGCGATGGTACAGCGTTTTGTCAAAGACGTAGGCGGTACGATCAGCCTCAGCAATCAGCCGACTCATGGAGCATGCGTGTCCATTTTTTTGCCCAATGAATGCCTTGTGAGAGATAAATCATGATAGAAACCCTGCTCATTATTGAAGATGAGAAACTGTTAGGTTCCGAGCTGTCCCGCCATTATCGCCAATCCGGCTGGGACGTGGTGTTGGCGACCAATCTGACTGAAGCCAAAGAATTACTGCTGAATAAAAAAGTGGAGCCGCTACTGATTCTTTCCGACATGAATTTGCCGGATGGTAATGCACTGGATTTCATGGAAAAGATTAAAAAAGAGATTAGCCATGCCGAGTGGCTGTTCTTGACCGGCTACGGCAATGTGCCGGATTCGGTTAGGGCTCTGCGACTGGGCGCTTATGATTTTCTGGAAAAGCCCTGCGATCTGGATCGCCTTGATCTGATCGTCTCCAGTGCCGCTCGTAGCGCGTCCATCCAGCGACGGGTTGTCGATCAAACCAAACAGCGGCACCGGCGTTATTCGCCGGATGCTTATGTCGGCCATAGCCGGCAGGCGCAGGGTGTACGGCAATTGTTGGCAAAGCTGACCCAAGTGCCGTTCAGCGCGCTGATTATCGGCGGCGAGAGCGGCACCGGCAAAGGTTTGGCGGCGCGCATACTGCATTACGGCAGTTCCCGCGCCCAGCAACCGATGATTGAAGTGAACTGTGCGGCGTTGCCGCGGGAACTGCTGGAATCGGAATTATTCGGTCATGAACCCGGCGCATTTACCGGCGCCGCAGGACGGCATCGCGGCCTCCTCGAACAGGCCGACGGCGGTACGTTGTTTATGGACGAAATCGGCGAAATGCCGCTGGATTTGCAGGCCAAATTGCTCAAAGTGATTGAAGACCACAAAGTCCGGCGCTTGGGCGGGGAAAAGGAAATCCAGGTCGATGTGCAGATAGTCGCCGCCAGTAACCGCGATCTGGAAAAAATGGCCCAGGACGGCAGCTTTCGCGCCGATTTATATCACCGCTTAAGCGTGTTCAAGCTGATCTTGCCGCCGCTGCGCGAAGCGGTTGAAGATTTGGATGAGCTGGTGCCGTTATTTGTTGCCGAGTACAACGCTAAGGCCGGACGCCATGTTAAAGACATTCCCGATGCGGTGTTGGACAAGCTGAAAGCGCATTACTGGCCGGGCAACGTCAGGGAATTGCGTAACGTCATCGAGCGCTGCGTATTGTTTTCCGATGGGCCGACATTCCCCGGACAATGGCTGCAATTGCCCGGACAGCCTTCCGTAGATGCGTTGCAAACCGAGCAGGGTATTTGGTTGCCTTTGGATGGCAGCATGGCGCTGGACGATATGGATTGCTTTATTATCAAGACCGCTCTGGAACGGGCGGATAACAACCTGACCGCCGCAGCCAGGGCGCTTGGAGCCACCCGCGAAACGCTACGCTATCGTGTGCGGAAATATAACCTGAAAATAGCGGATTGATGGGGTTATCGAAGCCATTTCGGCTTGGCTTGTTTCTGTTGTTGATCTTGCCCGGGTTTCACGGGCATTTACTAAGCGATTTTTTAGCTTCAAAAATTTCTGGGCGACATAGCCCAATTGGGAGTGTAGCCGATTGCGATTGTAATATACGTCAAACTTTCGAACACTTGATGCTGAGCTTCTTCGGACTTAAATCTATGGCTCCAGCTTTCCTTGCCGCTTTATCGTAATAGTCGCCTTTCTTGCTAATGCTGCAAACCAATTGATGTTGCTTGAAAAGTTTCTGATAAGCGGCGGAACAATGCCGGCTGCCCCGGTCTGAATGCACAAGACGCCCTTATTACCACGGCGGTCTGCCGCGAACCGATGTGATCGGCTATAATTCGCACCTGGACTTGAATGTGTCGATGGATCGGGTGCAACGTGTTTCGACATCGGACGAAGTTATTATTAAATAATCAGCAGGCCGTTATGAGAAAAATATCCGCTTTAAGCGCGTTATTGTTGACCGCCTGTGCCTCCATCAACATTTATTTCCCGGCAGCTGCGGTTTAGCGGATGAGATCGTCAAAGATATTCAACATGTCACGCCGCAGAAAATGCCGACCGACGAAGCCTTTATCAGGCGATTGCCGATGCCAACGGCCATCGCGATTGGGCTGCACAAATTAAATCAACCTTTGCCGCTCGCTGGGTATGCAATGCTCAAGCGGGCTGGTGGTATCAATCCTCAGGAAGCTGGAAACAAAAGTAAACATGGCAAATAGAAGAAGAGTAAAAAAACCGTTACCGGCAGAGCCGGTTAAAGTCACCATAGAATCGTTGGCCCATGACGGACGCGGCGTGGCGCATGTCGACGGCAAGGTGATTTTTATCGATGAGGCGTTGCCGGGCGAAGAAGTGGAGTTCGTTTATACCGAAAACCGCAAGGATTATGCGGAAGGCAAGGTCGTGAAGCTGTTGAGTCGAGCTGCCGACCGGGTCGATGC
>Ga0208789_1001308_pt1 | contig 14654 bp, 8 predicted proteins | sample Methanotroph_Enr_FD_187368 | JGI IMG/M metagenome (GOLD analysis project Ga0208789, IMG submission 187368) | Enriched soil microbial communities from Old Woman Creek wetland in Ohio, USA - Methanotroph_Enrichment_5 (SPAdes) (version 2) | ecosystem: Environmental > Terrestrial > Soil > Wetlands...
ATCAGGTTTTGATTGTTATATATTTCCATTTATTTTCCTATTAGAAGATTCCATAGCGTACTAGCTTATTTTATAAATATTTTTTTTGTACTGGTCTGCGTTCCGTTTGACAACTGCAGGATGCAAATTCCGGCTGGCTGGCTGGATGTTGAAAGGCTTAAACCATTAGAAAGAATGCCTTTAGAAGTACTGATTAGTTTCCCGTCGACGCTGAACAGCATGGCAGTGTAGGTTTCGTTCTGACTACCACTTATGTTTACTTCTCCGGGATATACAGTCACACCTGTAAGGTCAAAAACCTGTTCTTCTACAGCTGTAGGCGAATAAAAATGAATTTCAAATCTCTTGGAATTCATATCAGGAGAATGATAAAAGGAATAAACCGAATCAACGCGCAGATCGATAAATTTACTTAGCTCTTTGTCTTCGAGAATTACCGGGTAACGGTATTCAAAATTAACACCACCAACATTCGAGAGGCTAAACTGCCCGGCCTTGGTACAATCTATATTTAATGGAATGTTTAGCGATGAGCTTATTGAAGGAATCGTATTTACTGCGTATCTGGTATCACCGTCCGACTCCAGGTACAGTGAAGGAGAACCTGTGCTGTTCTGAAGTTTAAGAGCATCATACTTTTCATCAAAGCCGTAAGTGGAATTATCCAGCACGCGAAACAAGACCTCATCAGCAGAGCCTTCACTATCATTCAACTTGAATTTTATAGAATTATTTTTCGGAACGTATTTTGCTTGATTAATATTGCTCGCGCGGGAGTTTTTAGTAACTATCAGAGAACCCTCGGTTCCGGCTTTCACAAAGAAACCCTGCATTGGTGCAATGTAACGACTCCCATTATTAAGTGATACAGCATCGTCACCGCCGGGCAGATAAACTGAGAAGTTTCCTGAACCCGATGGGTCCGGATAATAAATGGCAGAAGCAACTGCGTCACGCTGCCATGCGTTATTTTCATTATTTTCCCAGTCAATATAACAAGGAAACGGATTTCCAGTCAGGTTAAGTCCGTTTCCGGAGTTTGAGATTTGAAATGATTTAGGCTCAAGATCAGGTGTTCCTTCGAAAGTCCTGGTTTCGCTGGATAAAGAATAAAGTTCATATCCCTGCATTACTTGCAACGGATCATTGGTTGGCACTATATAACTTCCCCACTGTGAAGATGATTCATCGTAAGTGCGGAGGTACATATTCAGGAAGGTTTTTGAATAAGCCATTTCAACAGGAGATGAAATAAGATTTTTCTGTCCTTTTAAAACCTGGTATTCAGACTGAATATTGCCGGTAGCAATGCCGTTCAGGAATAATGATGACTTCTGGGCAACTGTGTTCTTAAGAAGGAGTTTTCCGATTCCGATTACTGACAGATTACCGTTGATATCAATTCTTGCTTCTGGAAAAACTGTGAGCGAAGAACCTGAATTAACGTATAAATTGTTGGCAAATGCCCTGTCAGTAACTTCAGGATTATGCGATGATGATAATACTGAAATGTTGGAGGTATTATCAGGAACTACTCCGCCCGACCAATTTGATGGGTCATTCCAATTATTATTCAAAACTCCAATCCAGTTCTTTTCCGAAACCAACGATCCGTCAGGGATTGAAGATGCAGGACTGATACCTAAAAGCGAACCAACCCCATCATAATGTGCCGATTCGATAGTACCTTTTCCTAGAAAGGAAGCAGAGGATCCGACTGATAAGCTTCCTGTAACTGAGAGTTTCCCCGAAACAGTATTCTTATAGGAAGAATTATTAATGAGTGAATTCTTAACTGAAATTTTACCACCACTTTCGACAACACTAGCTGCATTATCGCTTAAAATAAGATTGTTGAGCTTTATTTCTCCGCTGCATTTTAATCCGGAATTATCTGTAAAGTTAAGACCAACATTGTCGCCGCGTAATAAACCTGTGTTCAACACTTCCAACATTCCGTTGTCAGAAAAAGTAAAGCTTATATTTTGGACGATTGCACGGTCGATAACAACTGTATCATTACTTTGCAGCACAAGCCCTGCCGTTGTGCCATTTACTTTTAATGACCAGGAAGTTGATGAGCTCCAGGCTGAGTTGTTTCCAATAGAATATAGTTTCATACCATTTCTGCCAAAAGAATCAGGTACAAAGTAAATTACCATAACAAATGTTATGAAAATTAACTTTGTTAAAAACCCTATTTGATTCATTCTTTCTGGCATGCTTGTTGAATTAACCTGGAATAAACAACAACTGATTGATTATTAATAATTTTGCATGGAAAAACACGAAAAGAAAGTCATGTTAAATTCACCCAAAGGAAACAACAAACAATATGCCCTTTTTTTTTACATTCTGATTACCAAACATATACAATAACAATAAACTAAGGCACTTCGAATAGCTGTCCCATAATGAAAAAAAAGAGCCTTTTTGAGAACGCTTTTGAAAATATCAAACCAATAAAAGGTGTTCAGATCACACTAAGGACTCAATGAACAATATTCGACTCAAATTTTATTGAAATTCCGGCTAAAATAATCCCAAACAGGATCACCCGGCGTTTGTGCCTCGATTGTCAATGGTTTCAATGTCACCGGATGCGTAAAATTGAGTTTCCGGGCATGCAAATGGATTGATCCATCGCTGTTGGAACGGGGGTATCCATATTTTAAATCTCCCTTTATGGGACAACCTATTCCGGCAAGTTGTGCCCTGATCTGGTGATGGCGGCCGGTTTGTAGATCAATTTCAAGTAAATAATAATTATCGCTGCTTGCCAACAAGGTATATGACAAAGAAGCCATTTGGGCATTCCTTGTCTTTTCACTAGTTATGAATGATTTATTCCGGGTCTCATCACGGCGAAGGAAGTTAATTAAAGTATCATTGTCTTTGGGTGGTTTGTTCTTTACCACTGCCCAGTAGGTTTTGTTTATTTCCCTGTTTTTAATAAGAGCATTGATACGAGTCAGCGATTTACTGGTACGTGCAAATATCACGGCTCCGCTCACAGGGCGGTCGAGTCTGTGTACCACGCCTAAAAACACTTCACCTGTTTTATTGTATTTTACCTTGATATACTCTTTAACCAGGTCGGATAATGGTTTATCCCCGGTTTTGTCACCTTGTACAATCTGGGAAGGTAACTTATTGATAATGATGAGATGATTATCCTCGAAAAGGATATTTTCCTCTAACAGTTTACCTGTTGGACTTTGAATTTTAGTATTGTTCCCTGTCATTTGGGAAATCAAGGGTTTTTACATCTGAAATATAATTTTGCACGGCTGCTACAATATCCTCACTCAGGTTCATGTACCTGCGCAAAAACCTGGGAGAGAACTCCATAGTTATTCCAAGCATATCATGCAGAACCAACACCTGTCCATCAACACCTTTACCTGCGCCGATACCAATAATCGGGATTTTAGCATTCTGGGCTACTTCTTCGCCTAATTCGGCAGGTATTTTTTCGAGGACAATGCTAAAGCAGCCTGCTTTTTCGAGTAATCGCGCATCTTCCACCAATTTTCGGGCTTCCTTTTCTTCGGTGGCACGTACTACATAGGTGCCAAATTTATGTATGGATTGAGGCGTTAATCCCAGGTGGCCCATGACTGGTATTCCGGCAGAAAGAATACGTTCGACAGATTCAATAATTTCGACACCGCCTTCCAGCTTAACTGCATCAGCACCGGATTCTTTCATGATCCGTATTGCCGAAGAAAGCGCTTCCTTCCAATTGCCCTGGTAAGTTCCGAAAGGCATATCCACTACAACGAATGCCCGGTGAACTGCTCTCACAACGGATGAAGCATGATAAATCATGTTATCAAGTGTTATTGGCAACGTACTGCTAAACCCTGCCATGACATTGGAAGCTGAATCGCCGACCAGTATAATGTCGATTCCTGCCTTATCAAGCAAACGGGCCATCGAATAATCGTATCCGGTAAGCATTGATATTTTCACTTCTTTATGTTTCATTTCCTGAAGGACATGGGTAGTAACCTTCGAAACGTCTGCTAGTTTGGCAATCATGGATTTCGGTATTTTGATTATAGATTTAAGGGTGAGAATAGATTATTAAATCCATCCAGGTAATAAAAAGCTTCCTAAGAATAAGCATACAAAATTACAAAGAATTATAATCGAATGATGGCAGAATATTTTGGCAAATTTTCTGCATGGCAAATAACAGTTAGCCAGGATTAAAACTTCACTATCAGTTCAATGCAAATACATGCCTTTTTGCTTTATATAACTTTCGACACAGCAATTATCTCAGGAAATTTACTTTTTTTGCTTTAATTTTCCCTATTAATGTTTTCAAAGTGTCAGGGTTAGTCATTATTCTGTACCTGCATTAGTTTATTCTCTCCGAATTGTTATTCTTACTGTCATTTGAGCTGTATTTGCCCAGGGATTTGGTTGCCGGAAACAGAATTTTTCTGCCGTTTTGTCAGCAACAAAAATCTTCTGACAATCGCATATCACCAGCATTGAAACATTTTCATTTTCTTAGAAAACAACTCACATTCAACTGATATATAGCTGATTAATCAGATACTGAATTTAGAATTTTCATTTATCCAGCCTATAATTCCAATTAATTAACCGGATAGGGCTATCTGTGGCATAATGATTGAAACACGCTACTTGTCAACAAAAAATAATTGAATAACTGAAAAAATAACATATAATGGGAAAAATAATTGGTATTGACCTTGGAACTACTAACTCATGCGTTTCTGTAATGGAAGGCAACGAACCAGTAGTAATTCCTAACAGTGAAGGGAAACGCACTACTCCTTCGATAGTAGCTTTTACTGAAAACGGCGAACGCAAAGTTGGCGATCCGGCCAAAAGGCAATCTATCACCAATCCGACCAAAACAGTTTCGTCAATAAAACGGTTTATGGGCGAAACCTATGACCGGGTTACACAAGAAATAAAACGTATGCCTTATACAGTAGTTAAAGGCGACAATAACACTCCGCGTGTTAAAATTGATGACCGTACTTTTACACCGCAGGAAATTTCAGCCATCATTTTACAAAAAATGAAGAAAACAGCTGAAGATTATCTTGGAACAACTGTAACAGAAGCTGTTATTACAGTTCCGGCGTACTTCAGCGATTCGCAGCGCCAGGCAACTAAGGAAGCGGGTGAAATTGCAGGTCTTATCGTTAAACGTATTATCAATGAGCCAACTGCAGCAGCTTTGGCTTATGGATTGGATAAAAAACATAAAGATATCAAGGTTGCTGTTTACGATTTGGGTGGCGGAACTTTTGATATTTCGATCCTTGAATTAGGCGAAGGCGTATTTGAAGTAAAATCAACCAATGGCAATACACACCTTGGGGGCGATGATTTTGACCACCGCATCATTGACTGGTTAGCTGATGAGTTTAAAAAAGACGAAGGTATTGATCTCCATAAAGATGCTATGGCAATGCAACGTTTGAAAGAAGCTGCCGAAAAAGCCAAGATCGAACTTTCGAGTTCATCATCTACCGAAATCAACCTGCCTTATATTATGCCGGTTGACGGAATGCCAAAACACCTTGTCCGCACTTTGACCAGGGCAAAATTCGAACAACTTATTGACGACCTGGTACGTGCAACTATTGAACCTTGCCGCAATGCTATGCGTGATGCAGGCCTTACAAATGCAGATATAAATGAAGTTATTCTGGTTGGTGGTTCAACACGTGTACCAGTAATTCAGAAAGCTGTCGAAGATTTCTTTGGTAAAACACCTTCAAAAGGCGTTAACCCTGACGAAGTGGTTGCTATTGGCGCCGCTATTCAAGGCGGGGTACTTACGGGTGAAGTTAAGGATGTACTTTTGCTTGATGTAACACCTCTTTCACTAGGTATTGAAACCCTGGGTGGTGTTATGACCAAACTTATTGAATCAAATACGACCATTCCAACCCGTAAATCGGAAACATTCAGTACGGCATCCGACAATCAGCCTTCGGTAGAAATTCACATATTGCAAGGTGAGCGCCCGATGGCGACAGGCAACAAGAGCCTTGGTCGTTTTCATCTCGATGGCATCCCGCCAGCCATGCGCGGAGTACCACAGGTTGAAGTTACATTTGATATAGATGCAAACGGAATTCTTCATGTTTCAGCGAAAGATAAAGGAACAGGGAAATCGCAACAGATTCGTATCGAAGCATCTTCAGGACTTACCGATGCTGATATTAAACGAATGAGAGAAGAAGCTGAACTGAACGCAGAAGCTGACCGTAAAGCAAAAGAAGAAGTTGACAAAATCAACCAGGCTGATTCATTAATATTTCAGACTGAACGCCAATTGAAAGAATTTGGCGATAAGCTACCGGCTGATAAAAAAGAACCTATTGAGCAAGCCCTCAATAAACTTCGCGAAGCGCATAAAAATCACGATATTGCCGCAATCGACAGTTCGATGGCTGAATTGAACAGTGTATGGCAGACTGCCAGCGAGGAAATGTATAAAGCAACGCAGGAAGCCGGTCAACCCAATGAGCAGCAACAAAGCCAGCCAGGACCTGACCAGGGTAAATCACCAGACCAGGAAGTTACGGATGTTGATTTTGAAGAGGTAAAATAATCATTCCTCACTATATTCCCAGGAGGCTGTATCTGTTTGTGATACAGCCTCCTTTTTTTTGAATTATAAAATTGTTAATAAATAAATTTTTTTTAATCAAATTTTTTTATTTCAATCAAAAAAAATGCCATATTTGTACTTTAAAATTAATTACTAATTAAATCTAATCAAGATGAAAAAAACTTTACTTTTTAAATTATTGGCATTCAGCCTTTTTTCACTTTTAAGTGTTGGAATGGTGAATGCGCAAAACCTCGTCGTTAATGGCGATATGGAAAGCTGGACAGATGCCTCCACGATAAATGGATGGACCCTTGCTGAAAATATCACGCAAGAAGCCACAATTGTTCATGGAGGAACTTATTCTGCAAAACATATTGGAGGAACCAAAAAACTTAGCCAAACCATCACTGTAATTCCCGGAAAAACATATGATATTTCTGTTTGGTATTACGTTGCATCTGGCGATGGAACAGATGGCAGAATTTGGGCCTATTGGCAGGATGATGCTAATGTTAACCTAACCGACAATGCGGTTGAATTAAGAGGTCCAAATAATCTTTATTTTACTTCAGCTGCTTCCTGGCAAAATTATACTACAACTGTAACAGCTCCTGCGACAGCCACAAAATTGCTTTTTGAATTTAGAACATATTCCACAGCAACTGTTTACTGGGATGACATGTCAGTAACTGAAGCTTCGTCTTCACCAGTAGCCGCCGACCTTTTCATCTCAGAATATGTTGAAGGTTCAACTGGAAACGACAGAGTTCTTGAAATTTTTAACGGCACAGGCGCAGATGTTGATTTAAGTGCTTATACTGTTAAACAATCCTATGGAGGTGAAGGCTGGGGAATAAGAGGTGGAGTTGCTATGATTGAATATGTCCTTCCGCTTTCAGGGATACTTGCCAATGGCGATGTTTTTGTTATTTATAATGCTGAAACAACTAATCCAGCAATTATAGCAGCTGGTGATTTAGGACTTACATATGCTTCAGGAACAGCTGGATGCAGAAATGCATCTTTCACTGGTAATGATCCAATGGGATTATTTAAAGGTGATGTCCTAATAGATGCTGTTGGCATAGAACTATCCACAGCTGGTCCATGGACAGTTGCTGGCGTACCAGGTGCTACACAAGACCATACTTTAGTAAGAAAAAACACCGTTACCGAAGGAACTACCGATTGGGCTGTATCAGCGGGAACCGATGCTGCTAATTCTCAATGGATAGTTCATCCTGCTGATTTTGTGGCTGATCTTGGAACTCATACTTTTGGAGTCGTTCCCGATGTAACTCCGCCAAATATTACAGGCAATATTGATGATGGCGCTACAGAAGTGGCTATTGACACAAAAATTATAGTGACTTTTGATGAACCCATTCGTAATATCGACAACTCGGAAATTACTGATGCTAATGTAGCCGCGTTATTAACTCTAAAAGAAACCGATGCCTCTGGAGCAGATGTGCCTTTTACAGCAACCATTGATGCTACAAAAAAAATAATTACTGCAACTCCTGGTGCCAGTCTAAAAATTGCGCAGCTCTACTATGCAGCTATACTTCCGGTTGAAGATACTTCCAATAATGCTACCACAGGAGGCAACATTACATTTACAACAATTACCAAATACAATGTTACATTTAATGTGGATATGTCATTGGTTAAAGGTTTTGATCCGTTAACAGATACAGTATATATTGCTGGTAACCTGGTAGGCTGGGCAGAACCCGGTAAAAATCTGGATTTACAAATGAAGGATCCTGATGGAAATATGATTTATACAATCGTTCTTGGTGTAGATCTAACGGCAGTTCCTGTTATATCAGATATAGCCTATAAGTTCTTTATCAATGCCGGATGGAATACATGGGGAGAATGGGCTGGAGATCCTAACCGTCTTGTAACCATTACCGGGGACACAACCCTGAATGCTATTTTTGGAAACAAGGGAGTACCAGTTTTCGTTACGCCTCCTTATGTTCAGAATTTTGAATACTCAACGGCAAATGCTGCTATGGCACTTGCCGGATGGACCAACGCTAATGTTGAGGCTGGCGGAGTACCCGTTTGGATATCAAAATTATATACTGCAAACAAGTATGGCCAGGTAACTTCATTTGGTTCAACATCAACGGGTGCCGATCAGATATGGCTGATTTCTCCTGGAATTCTGATGGCTGATACCTTAATTACAGATTTAACTTTTGATGTTAACGTTGGGTATTGGACACATGATGGATTGACTGTAAAGATTTCAACCGACTATGATCAAACTGTTGGAGGCATTACCACAGCCACATGGACCGATGTTACCAGGGAATTTGTAATTCCTTCAGTACCGGCAACCGGTTATGGTACGTTTACAAATGCAGGACATCTTGATGTTTCAGCATATACCGGCACGATGTATGTCGCTTTCGTATATGACGGGAATAAAACAGCATCTCAAACAACCACTTACCAACTTGATAATGTAGCAGTTAACGTTGTCGGATATGTGGGTCTTGCTAAATTGCCGTCAAGCGAAATAAACATTTATCCTAACCCAAGCAACGGAAGATTATTGATCTCTAACCCGTCAAATAAAGCACAAGAGGTTGCTGTATATAATGCAGTTGGCAAACAAGTAACATCGGCTTTTTCTGCTAAAGGTGTCATTTCACTCGATATTACCACACAACCAAAAGGGTTTTATTTAGTTAAAATTACGAATAAAGCGAATAAAACTGTTCAGTTCAAAAAGATCATATTGAACTAATCAAAGTTGAATAAACAATCAGGAAGAACTGGCAGAATCTCTTTTGAGAAACTGCCGGTTCTTTTTTTTATAGGATCACAATACAAACGTTACCTTGATATCTGAAATCTCTCAACCAAAGCAGATGAAGTTCGCAAATTGATTGTTTGTTAGTTGTTTAGCATTGTTTTTTTTAAAGGCTGCTTTTCGATCAAGGCGGCCTTTGATTTTTAATTCCATCAATAAAATAATAGTGCCATCAGAATTGTTATTTTTGATGTATGAAATCCGAATTATGAAGAAATTACTAACAATAGCCTGCCTGATATTATCTGCTATAGCTTTATGGGCACAAAGCGGAAATCCGTTGCGTCTTGAAATTCCTGCTCCCACCGGGAGCGATCCGTTTAATTATGTAACAGCCGGGAAGAACGGAGTTTGCGTCTTTTATCCAACCATAAACGAAACAGGGAAAGACAGCATTAGCTGGTCGTTTATGATGACCGATGATCAACTCAAGGAACAATGGCATAAATTGGTCCCTTTACATAAAGATGTGACTTATCTCAAGAGTTTATCAACAACTGATGCCATTTACCTGCTTTTTCATGACACCAAACAGAATAAGGATGGCAATATTTTTGTTTTTATGATCATACCCCGTTTCCAGGTAATTACAGAACACAGGAGTATGATACCTGATAAAGCCGAAGTCGTTGATTTTGAGATATCAAATAACGTTGCTTTTATTGGCTATAACAACAGGAAAGGCCAGCCCGGAATTATAAGCTTCTCAATGGTGACAGGTGAAAAACGAACTTACGATATCACAGCCGAAAAAGATGCATTATTGCTCGACATATCAATTGATACAACACGGCAAGAGATTTTTGCCACCTATAAAATCCAATTTTCATCCTCGAGAAACCATCTGTTCGTGAACCAATATAATTTGACAGGCAAACTCGATAAAACATTCGATTTTACGGAACAGCTGGAAAAGAAAAATTTTAATACGGCACAATACATTCCCATGGGTGAAGGAAATGGAGAAATTGCCGGAACGTATGGCTTCAATACAACAACTACCCGCAGGCAATACGACTATTATGATTATTACTACAACAATTATTACAATAACTATTATTCACCTTTCTATTCAAGACAATCGGACTACGACGCCAATGATGATAGGACTCCTGTATCGGATGGTTATTTCACAGCCAATGTTCTCAATGGGGTTGCCAGTAAAATAAAATATTACAATTTCAGCGGATTCAACAACGCTTTTAAATATATTACAAACCCAAGTGCATTGCGGATAAAACGCAAACCTGAAAGGAAGAAAGCCCTGACAGATGACAGCGAACCATTTGACAATAACTCCAACAATGACAGGACGTTAAACCTCAGGCTGATAACACATGATCTAGTTGTAAATAACGGGCAGTTGATAATTGTATCTGAAGCATATTCGCCCGAATACCATACCAATACCCAAATGTCGTACGACTATTATGGGAGATCATTCCCGACTTCATACCAGGTTTTTGACGGGTTCCGCTATTCACACGCATTTATTGCCGGATTTGACAGTAGCGGGAATATGGTTTGGAATAATGGCATGGAGATGCGGGATATTCTTACAAAATATCTGAATCGAAAATTAAACTGTCTCTTCGAAAATGAGGAAACCGTACTTTTTTACAATGCGAATAACAAAGTTGCTTTTAAAATCATAAAAGGAAATACTATTGTTGAAAACACATCATATACTCCACTGCCACTTAAACGCGGCACGGACCAACCAATAGATGAATACCTTGGCTCGATCGAACACTGGTATGATGACTATTTTATTGCAACCGGGTACCAAACCATACGGAACAATTATCTCGAAAGCAATAAACGTAATGTATTTTATATCAGTAAAATGGCATTCCGTTAATTAAAAGGAAGAGGAAGGGACATGGAAAAGGGACGAAATGGAGAAGGCAGAAATCGCGGGTGAGATGCATAGATAATGCACAGGTCTAATTTACGTTGACTTAGTTAATTCTCCTGCAATAATTTAGCCCAAAGTTCACAATAGAATTGCGTAATCCATTATTAGAAAATACAGGTCGGAATTTTACGAAAACGCTTCTAACATTTTTTATATAGGCATTATAAAAAAAGGCTGATATTTCTACCAGCCCTTTTAACTTGATTAATTCCTAAACTTCAAAAAAGACAAAAGATAAAAGGATAAAGACAAAAGGATCAAAACATTATGAAGGCAATCATAAAAGTCATCTTTACAAAATAAATTATGGAAATGGTTTGCAACTGCCTGACTTTTACCTTTTTACTTTTATCTTTTTACTTTTATCTTTTATCTACTGCACGAATAATACAGGTTAAAAGTGTTCAATCCAGTTTATTTTGTGATTTTTATTTCGACCCTGCGGTTGAGAGCACGTCCTGCAGCTGTAGTATTATCTGCTACCGGATTCTCTTTGCCAAAAAATAACTTCTTCATTTTTGACGTCGTTACTCCTTTTTTCTTAAAGTAATCAATAACAAAATCAGAACGTTTTTCGGATAAACGCAGGTTATATTGTTGCGACTCACGATCATCGGCATATCCGGAAACAGAAATCATTACTTCCGGGTTTTTCTTCAGATATTCTGCCGTTTCATCAAGATCTTTGACACTTTTATTAAGTACAACACTTTTATCTGATCCAAAATAAACAATCTTATTAAGTAAAATTTCAGGTGCTTTTATTACTTCAGGGCAACCGTTATTGGCAACAACGCCAGCAACTTCAGGGCAATTGTCTTTGTTATCGGGAATCCCATCACTATCGGTATCGGGGCAACCGGCAAATTTCGCCAGGCCTTTTACATCCGGACAAGCATCATCCTTATCGGCAACGCCGTCGCCATCGCGGTCAGGGCAGCCGGCGAGTTCTTTCTTTCCTGCAACATCAGGGCATTTATCATCTTTATCTGCAATTCCATCGTTATCTCTGTCAGGACATCCGTTAAGCTCTTTCCTGCCGGCATCATTTGGACAGGCATCTTCGCTGTCGATGATTCCATCGTTATCCGAATCAGGACAACCTTTAAATTCTGCTTTTCCGGCTACATCCGGACATGCATCATCTTTATCAGCAATGCCGTCGTTGTCTTTGTCAGGGCAACCGGCAAGTTCCACTTTGCCGAAGGATTCAGGACAGAGATCATCCTTGTCTCTAACGCCGTCGCCATCGGTATCTTTAGCGCCTAACTTAATCTGCAACCCGGCCGAAGCATAGCTGTAATGGTCTTTATTCTCTTTACCTCCATCAGTAAAATCAAGTTTCGTTCCATCAAATACCGTGCGATCACCATATTCCAGGTTAATTGACAACATATCACTTAACCTTATTGCTGCCCCTGCCCCTATCGGAAGGAAGAAAGTGCTCTGCCTTTGTGTATTTTCATTTATTACAACAGACGTAGTACTATTTTCAAGTTTTGACTTATATGAAGTAATTCCTGCTCCAGAGAAAAGGTAAAAATTTAGAAACCTTTTTGCATTGTAGCCGGTGAAAATGTCATTGATATTGATCGTAAGATTCAGCGCTCCATCCCATACGTTGGAATTTAATTTCGTATGCGCATCGGTTCTTTCACTATAGAGATTACTTTTCACAAACTGACCCCGTAAACCAAATACACGGGATAATTGATACCCTGCAACAGCGCCGAAAGCAAATCTCGGGTTTTGGTTCCAGTAATCTTTCTTGTTAAGGTCGCCAAAATACTGGCTAACACCTATATTAGGCTGAACATAAAAAAAGCTCTTCATAACTTCTTTTTTAGATGTATTCTGAGCCTGTGTTTCAATCGATATTACATTGAATATAAGAATTGATACCACTATTAATAACATCCTGGTCGCATTGGTTTTCATAATTGTTTGATTAGTAAATTATTATTAAAAATATTTGTCGCTAAAAAAAATAAATTAAACAAAAATAAATAATATTTTTACATATATATGCATTTTTAAATTTTTTATTTTAAAAAAACTAGAATGAATTTATTTAATAAAAGCTATAAAATATCTATTCCAACTACTCCTAAGGCCAAAATCAAAATGAAATTCATTCATCAAAAACTCCCTGGGAATTTTTCCGCACATTGATTTAGCGTGCTATAAGTTCGAAGGCACAAATAGGAAAAGATTATAACTTTTCATCTTTTTAGTCTTCAAACTTTAAAAGAAGAACAGGATGGTTTGGGAAAAAATCGCAATTCCTGAGAAAAATATCGATCAAATCAACCGAAAAATTGTTATTTTTGTTTTATCTATCGTCAATAGACTTAAATTAAGTCAATATTTTTTTGTTTTGCCGCAAGCCGCTGATTTCCAATGACCGGATAACATTGATAACTACTTATGGAAAATTTTTGCCGTCACTCTATAAACCGTGTTATACTTATTTTGGTGAGTGTGTTGATATTTTGGGGCGGAGGGCTTAAGGGACAGACACTTTCAGTCAATCCCACGACACTTAACGGGTTTACTTACGTGGAAAACGCCGGGCCTTCGGATTCGCAGAGCTATCGATTAAGTGGTAACGGTCTTACTCCAGTTTCAGGGAATATTACCGTTACTGCCTCTCTAAACTATGAGGTTTCGGCTTCCAACCAACTTGTAGATTTTGGAAATACAGTTACCATTTCATATTCAGGTGGCGTTATTGACACAGTTGTATTTGTGCATCTTAAAGCCGGATTACCTCCAGGAAATTACAACGATGAATTGATTGTAAATACCGGCGGAGGAGCGTCTGATGTTGCTGTTATCTGTAACGGGAACGTAACATGTGCTTTAGTAGTAGCACCAATAGCCAGCGTCACTATTCAGCCCACTTGTACACAGCCAACAGGGACAATAATTATTACTTCTCCAACAACAGGTTTAACATTTAGTCTTGATGGAACAGCTTATGCAGCCTACCCGCCAGGTGGCTATACTCTGGTTCCTCCGGGGCCACATACTTTGACAGCCCAAAATGCCAGCAATTGTGTATCCGCTGTTACGAATGTAACTGTAAATCCGATACCAAACGGACCTACAGCCATTGTTGTCACGCCTACCAATGCCACTTGCGGGCTGAGTAACGGAACAATTACACTGGGTACTGTCACCGATGGTACTGCACCCTTTACCTTTTCTGTAGATGCTTCTGCTTTCACCACTACTACTTCTTACATCTCACAGGCAGCAGGACCCCATAGCATCCAGGTCAAGGA
>Ga0208789_1001311_pt1 | contig 14600 bp, 12 predicted proteins | sample Methanotroph_Enr_FD_187368 | JGI IMG/M metagenome (GOLD analysis project Ga0208789, IMG submission 187368) | Enriched soil microbial communities from Old Woman Creek wetland in Ohio, USA - Methanotroph_Enrichment_5 (SPAdes) (version 2) | ecosystem: Environmental > Terrestrial > Soil > Wetlands...
GTGACCATGGGCGGGAAGCCCGTCGTGACCTTCACGGTCACCGATGCGAATGGCACCCCCGTCCAGGGTCTGGGTTTCACTTCCCAGGCCAGCACCGCTCCTGTGCCCAGCTACGCCAACATGACGTTCAGCATCGCCAAGCTGGTGCCCGGGACCAACGGCAGTCCCAGCAAGTGGGTCAGCTACATCGTCACCACCATGCCCACCACCACCGCCGCCTCCGCACCCACCCGGCCCAGCACGGACAACACGGGCACGCTGGTGGATCACGGGGACGGCACGTACACCTACACCTTCTACCGCGACATCACCCAGGCCCAGGGTTTCCTGGATGCCGCCTCCTACACCGGCAACAACGTCCGCACGGATCTCGGCGACGTGACCTATGTGCCCACGCTGACCCATCGCCTGACCATCCAGGTGGGCGGCGCCGCCCGCGGCACCGGCCGGAACACCCCCGACGGCTCCACGGCCCTGACCACGGTCAACACCCTGAACTCGGCCAACATCATCTACGACTTCATCCCCTCCACCGGCAAGCCCGTGGCGGCGACGGACGCCCAGCGGCAGATCGTGGACATGGACGCCTGCAACACCTGTCACTCCAAGCTGGAGCCCCATGGCGGCCGGCTCGACACCCAGTACTGCGTGGTCTGCCACAACGACCAGCGCAAGTACGGCCGCGCCGAAGCCACCACCGACGCGACCGGCTACACCGGTAACGTCTACAAGATCAATGGCCTGGCCTCCGGCGACTTCCCCACCTTCATCCACAAGATCCACATGGGCGAGGAACTCACCAAGACCAATTCGAACTACACGGGTCTGGTGTTCAACGAGGTCACCTATCCCCAGGATCAGCGAAACTGCACCAAGTGCCACACCGCCACCAACACCGCCACACCTCAGGGCGATGCCTGGATGAACAACCCCAGCCGTCTCGCCTGCGGCGCCTGCCACGACCGTGTCGATTGGGCCAGCGGCACCAATCACCTGGGTGGGCCCCAGCTCGATGACAAGAACTGCATCGGTTGCCATGCCGCCACGGGCATCCAGCTCGCCCACGTCCCCATGGTCGGCCCCGATGTCGCCGGCTACGTCGCCGGTTCCCACACCAATGGCTCCTTCGTCGCGGCCTATCCCAACCAGCTGCCGGCCGGTGCCCATCGGGTGACCTGGGACCTCAAGAGCTTCACCATCGATGCCACCGGGCATCCCGTCTTCCTCTTCCGCTTCCTCGAAGATGGCGTGCGCAAGGACTTCAACACCTACGTCGCTGGCGCGACCGGTTTCTGGGATAACTACGTCGGTTCCCCCTCCTTCTACGTGGCCATGGGCACCCCCCAGGACGGCATCACCGCGCCTGCTGACTGGAACACCACCGCGAGCGTGAACCTCTACCGGATCTGGAACGGATCGCTCACCACGGCGACCCTCTCCGCCACGCCTGATTCCAGTGGGTACTATACCCTCACCATGACCACCGTCGTTCCGGCCGGCGCCACCATGGTCACCGGCGGCATCGGCTACACCTACGGCTTCGGCTACACCGCCATGCCGCTGACCCAGACCGCGGTCCCGGGCTATCCGTTCAACACCACCACCTTCCAGGGCGGTGTGAGCGTGCCCGCGCCCAACGTCAACAAGCTGGCGACCGGCTACACCGCCCGCCGGGCCATCGTCACCAACCAGAAGTGCAATGACTGCCATGCGGTGCTGGGCATCTTCACCGCCAAGGTCTACCACGCCGGCGAGCGCAACGACGCTCCGACCTGCACCTTCTGCCACAACGTGAACCGCGTGAACAGCGGCTGGGGCGTCAACATCAAGGACGCCGTGCACGCCATCCACGCCGGTGGCATGCGGGACAACAAGTACTCCTGGGAAGCGGCGGCTGGTGACAAGTACTGGAACATCACCAACCCGGCCATCCTGAACAACTGCGAAGCCTGCCACGTGCCCGGCTCGTACGACTTCAGCGCCAGCGCCAATGCGGCTTCGGTTCCGAACCTGCTCTGGACGACGGTGGCCACCGGTGCGACCGTCACCACGGCCTATTCCATCCAGACCGGGAATGAGACCGTGCTGTCCACCGATAGCGTGATCTCGCCGTTCATCGATCCGGCGAACCCGAACCATGTGGCCAACGCCCTGCCCCTGGGCAGCAACTATGGCACCGGCTACTCGTACGCCCTGGCCACGGCCACGGCCACCGATGCCGCCGGCACGACCCTGGTGAACTCGCCGATCGTTTCGGCCTGCTCCAGCTGCCACGACAGCAAGGTCGCCATCGCCCACTTCCAGGCCAATGGCGGCGCCTACTACGAGCCCCGTACCACGGCCCTCGCCAAGGTCGAGCAGTGCCTGATCTGCCATGGCGCCGGCAAGACCGCGGACATCAAGGCCGTGCACATGAACTTCAAGTAACGTCCACCCCGGGGCGCGGCTCGCCGCGCCCCGGACGCACACCTCGGCAAGTTGCAGATGACCCGGATGGCACTCGCCTCCGGGTCATCTTCTTGAGGCCTCGTCCCGGCACTGCGGGGCGTGGTTGAATGGGACGGCGAGGACGGATCCGGCAGGCCGGATCCGGGATCTCCCGGGGATAGGAGTCTTCCATGACACGTCGAACGATGAGGATGGCGCTGACGCTGGCCTGCCTCTTTTCGCTGGGATCAGCCGCCCGTGCGCAGGAGGATCAGCCCGCCGCGAACAAACCGGCCCCTTCGGCCGCTCAGAGCGCGAAGGCGAAGGCCCTCGCGGCCCGCGCCAAGGCCCGGGCGAAGGCCAAGGCCGCCGAGGAGGCCAAGCTCGTGGACATCAACAGCGCCACGAAGGAGCAGCTGAAGACCGTGCCCGGCATCACCGAAGCCTATGCCGACCAGATCATCGCCCACCGTCCCTACCTGACGAAGGAACATCTGGTGCTGAACAAGGCCCTGCCGGAGGGCGTGTTTCTCACCATCCGGAAGCGGGTCATCGCCCGGCAGCCGGGGGTCAAGCCGGCATCCGCCGGCAAGGCCCCGGCCAAGAAGGCTCCGGCCAAGAAGTAGATCCTCCCGGTACAAAAAGCCCGCCGCTCCGGGCGGCGGGCTTCATCCCTCCCGGGCATCTAGCGCGAGGCCACCGCGACACTGCGGAGGTTGAGGCCCCGGCGCTGGAGGTCGAAGATCTGGCCGGCAAGGCCGATCATCAGTTGGGATTCCAGTTCCTCCCGGCCCCGCTTCGTGGCTCCGGCGGGGGGGAGGGCCGCGATGTCCGCCGCTCCCCGGAGGTTCGACCAAGCGAGGTCCAGGGCGAAGGATACCCGTTTGTCCTGGCTGGCGAGTTCGCCGGCGACCTGGCTCATGCGGCCATCGGGGGCGTAGCCGACCCGCAGCCAACCCGGGCCCTCGAACCCCCGGCTCCGGTTGATCACGTTGACGCCGGTGACATGGCCCCCGCTGCCGTAACTGAAGTCCATGCGGGTCTGGACGCCCTGTTCGTCGTTCCGGAACTCCAGGTGCTGGGGCAGCTTGGTCGTCTTGTCCACGACGACCTCCAGCCGACCCCGCTTCCAGAAACCCAGGCTCTGGGCCAGACTCTGCTCGCGGCGCTTGGCATCCCAGGGCTGGGTGGGGGCGCTGAACAGGAGGCGCTGGACGGCGTGGCCCCCCACGCTGTCCTCGCCGGCGAGGTGGGCCTTGAAGGCAGGACCGTCCACGTAGACGGCCTGGATATCGTTCAGGGTCTGGCGGAACCAGGCCAGGAAGGTGGTGGGCGCGTCGGAGGGCGGCAGGTCCACCCGGGTGGTGTAGGCGTTCAGCTCGCGGCTGTAGAGGAAGCCCCGGTCGCCTCGACGGGCGTAGAGCAGGCTGCCGAAGTCCCCGTTCATCTCGGTCCTGAAGTCGCCGTTGGCGAAGTAGGTCCCCCGGAGGCGCAGGCTGGCGCCGCCGCCCTTGCTGTCCGCCTTCACCTGACCCTGGCTGAGCTGGTCTACCTTGCGGTTGACGGCGGCGGCGCTGAGCTGGATGCCGAGGGTCCCCTGGACCTGCACGGACGTGATGCCCTGGTAGGCTTGGCCGAACCAGTCCGTGTTCACGGAGTCCAGCACCTCCCGGAAGGTCCGGCGGACCGCATCGGCCTCTGGTCCCTTCATCGAGGAGGAGGAGGGGGCGGCCACCAGGACCGCGCCGGCGAGGAGCATGGGCAGGGAGCAAAGGCGCATGGGGACTCCGGGTTCAAGGGGACTGGGACGGCGTCCTGGCCGGGGGCTTGCGGGGAGGACGGACCGGCGAGGGGCCTGGCCGGACCCTCGGGGGGGATGATACCCCCCGGCTTCCGCTGCCAGGGTCAACCCTTCCAGAGGGATGGCTGCCTTCTTGACCCGGGTCACAGGTCTGGGAACGGATCCGGGGCACCCGGCATTTGGCTTTCCCCGGGGAGCGACCGCCATCACATCCCGCCGGATGCGACGGGATCCATGCCGCAATCCGGCTAAGGTGGGGACACTTCTGGATCATCGCCTTGTCCCTTCTTCCCGTCCTGGATCCCCGGCAGCTCCGGTCCCTGTTGGACCTGGGCGTGGAGCCCGCCCTGATCCAGGAGCTCGTGGACCTCGTCGAGGCGGATGTCCCCCCGCGTCTGGCGAACCTCGAGGCGGCCCTGGCGACCGGCGATGCGGCCTGCATCGTGGCGGAAGCGCACCATCTGAAGGGATCCCTCGGGAACATGGGTCTGTCCCGTTTCGGGGACCTGGCCCGGCGCCTCGAGGAACACGGTCGGGAGGGTCGGGTGGCCGAGGCCGCAGTCCTCGTGGCCGCGCTGCCGGACGCCTACCGGGAGGCCCTGGCCGCCCTGAGGGAGGCCTTTCCGGCCTGAGCTACCAGACCAGCCGCTCCCCCTGGACCAGGAGTTCGACCCGGGCGTCCCGCAGGGCCCGAAGCTGGGGCAGCATGATGGCCTTCTCGCCAGGGGTGAGATGGTAGATCCGCACGGGCACCTGCTTGCGCAGCTTCTTCAGCTCGGTCCCGAGCCGGGCGGGCGTGAGGTGCTTGGAGGCCTCCGCCAGCCAGGCCTGCTCGTTGGGGAAGCTGGCCTCGGTGATGACGAGCCGGAGGTTCTCCGTGGCGTTCGCCACCTCCCAGATGCGGTCGGTCTCGGCGGTATCGCTGGTGAAGACGAAGGCGTCCCGGCCGTCATCCACCTTGTACCCGACGCAGGGGACCAGATGGTTGACCCGGATGGGGGTGATGCGCAGGCCGCAGACCTCGTAGGTGCGCTCGGGCTCGATCTCCGTGTAGCGGATGGTGGGATCGTTCGGGCTGGGGATCACGCTGAAGTCGGGCCACAGCTCGTCGTTGAAGAGGTGGCGCCGCAGCACGTCCAGGGTCTCGGGCAGGGCGTGGATCTCCACGGGCTCCTGGGTGTGCCCGAAGATGTTCTTCGTGAAGAAGGGCAGGGTGCAGATGTGGTCCAGGTGCGAGTGGCTGATGAAGACGTGCCGGATCCCCACCTGCTCGGCCACGGTGAGGGCGGGCGTGATGGAGCCCGCATCGATGGCCACACAGCCGTTGATGAGCAGCCCCGTCAGGCGCTCCCCATCGGCCTCGCCCCCGCTGCAGCCCAGGATCCTGAGTTCCATTGTTCCTCGGAAGTTCAGCCATCATAACGGAAGAAAAAAAAAGAGGCACCCGGAGGTGCCTCTTCCCATCGAGGGGTGGGGCTTAGAAGCGGATACCGCCGTAGACGCCGATTTGCAGCTTGGGCGCGAAGGCCTTCAGGGTGTCCTCGGGGCTGAGGGAATCGTTGTAGTCCTTCTTGACGAGCGGGGCGGCCACCTCGATGCCGATGAAGGGCTTCACCAGGGGGGTGGGGAACGCATAACCGGCGTTCACGCGGGCCCAGGGACGGCCGTAGGTGGTGCTGAGACCGGGGACGGACATCTTCTCGGAGCGGTACTCCACGCCGGCGCCCACGGCCACCAGGGCCTTGAAGTTGAACATGGCGCCCACACCCCAGTACTCGTGCCCCAGCTGCTCCGTGGTCGTGGTGCCGTTCACCTTGATATCCGTGTCGGCCTTGGGCTGGTAGACGGCCGTGACCTGGAAGAGGGCCGGGCCCAGATCCACGATGGAATAGCCGAATCGTCCGGCTACCACCGTCTTGTCCTGGGGTTCGGCAGTGTTCCCACCGGAGGTAAGGCTGGGGTACTGCTGCCGGGAGATGTTCAGCCCCACTTCGAAACTCTGGGCGGCCAGGGGGGCCACAAGGATCAGGGGCAGCAGGAGCTTTTTCATGGGGGGTCTCCGTACGGGGGGGGTACTCGGACCCATCCTATCGGAATCCAGGCCGCCCGTCCCCATCAGACAGGTCCATCGGCCTCCCGGTTGGCTCCCTCAGAAGCGGATGCCCCCGTAGATGCCCACCTGCAGCTGGGGGGCCATGGCCTCGGTGACATCGCCGATGTTCCCCCCGTTGTCCTTCTTGGAGAGGGGCGCGGCGACCTCCAGCGTGAAGAAGGGGCTCACCACCGGCGTGGGAATGCTGAAGCCCACGTTCACCCGGGCCCAGGGCCGGCCGAGGGTGGTATCGGTGCTGGCGCCCGAGCCGGGCCGCCAGGTGAGCTTCTCGGAGCGGTACTCCACGCCGGCGCCCACGTTCACGAGGAGCTTCCAGTTCACCATGGCCCCCGCAGCCCAGTACTGGTTCTCCAGTTCGCCCACCTTCGTTCCGCCCGTCGTCAGGTCCCCGGTGGTCTTGTTGTGCCAGGTGGCGTTGAGCTGGAGGGCCGCGACCTTGAGGTCGAGGATGTCGAACCCGCCCCGGATCGCGAAGCCCGTGGGGCTCACCGCCTCGTAGTCCGTGCGGGAGGCGCCGATGACCAGGGCCTGGGCTTTGCCCACCTGCTTGTCCGCCAACACCCCCACCTCCCCCCCTGCCAGGAGGGGCAGGGCGGTCAGCATCGGGATGAGCAGCGTCCTTGATCGCATCACGGCCTCCGGGGGGGAGATAAACGTAGGGATGCTGCATCATCGGTCCGGGGCGAGGGCGGGTCAACCTCCGGAAGGTCTGGTTTTTGCTACTCTCTAATCTCATGCGGGCCAACCTTCGCTTCCTGCTCCTGGACGATTTCGACCCGGATACCGGGGAGCTCGCCTTGCGCGTGGCCTTCCAGCCGGGGCCGGAACTGGGCCTGGAGCTCCTCAGGCTCCGCCTGCACTTGGGGCGGTCCGGGAACCCCCTGGAGCCCCTTTCCCGGGAACTGCGCACCCATGTCCAGATGCCGGTGCCCCCCCTGTGGGAGCAGGGACTCAAGACCATCATCCATGCGGTGGAGGAGGAGCTGGCCGGACCGGAAGGACGGAACGCCCTCCGCTACCTCTGGGTGAAGACCCAGGTGCTCCATCCCTCGGACCCTGCCCGTTGCACTCCCAACCACCCCGTGACCCGCCAGGTCGAGATCCTGCGGGAGTGGGCCCACCGTCTGGACCAGGACGGCCAGGCCCTGCGCTGCGCGGAGTTCCTGGACCGGCTGCTGCTGCTGGCCCCCAGGGACATGGCGAGCCTCTCGTACCTTGCCTCCTTCTTCCGGTCCCAGGGGATGGCCGACGAAATGGCCTCGGTCGCGGAGCGGTGGCTGAAGGTGGAGCCCGCCAGCGCCGAGGCCCGGCTCCGCCAGGGCGAGGCCCTCCTGCGCCTGGGGCGGGCCCAGGAGGCCCGGGCCGCCTTCGAGGGGGTGCTGAGGCTCCATCCCGTCCACCTGCTGGCCCACCTGGGCATGGCCCAGGCCCTGGGGCTGCTGGGGGGGAACCCTTTCCCGCACCTGGATGCCGCCCAGGAGCTCGATCCCACTGCCACCGCCTCGGTGCTCCGGGAGACCTACGACTACCGGCTGCTGGCTCCACCCCCCGGGGACCAGGCTTACGCCCCGGAGGACCTGCCGGGCCTGCTGGGCGTGTCCGGGGCCGAGATCCAGGACTTCGCCCAGTTCCTGGGACTGCCCGTCACGGGCCCCGGCGGCACGGTGCGGGAATCCGAGCTGGCCCGGTGGGCCGGCGTGATGAACCGCTATGCCCTGCTGCCCAACGGCCTCCACTGGTCCGCGCCGACCCCACGACGGCTGCCGGAGCTGGCCTGAGGATCCTGATCCCTGAGAAGATGGGGACTCCGAGGTCCCGCATGGCCGTGCTTCTCCAGACCAATCTGCCCTTTCCGATTTTCCGCCGGGGGAAGGTGCGGGATGTGTACGACCTGGGGGACCGCCTGCTCATCGTGGCCACGGACCGCATCAGCGCCTTCGACTGCGTGATGCCTGAGGGGATCCCGGACAAGGGTCGCATCCTCACGGCCGTGGCTGCCTACTGGTTCTCGGCCACCGAGGATCTGGTGCCCAACCACTTCCGGGGTTGCCCCACCTGGCCCGAGGCCCTCCAATCCCACCGGGAGGCCCTGGAGGGTCGCGCGGTCATCGTGGAGAAGACCCGGCCCCTGCCCATCGAGTGCGTGGTGCGCGGCTACCTGGCGGGCAGCGGCTGGAAGGAGTACCAGGCGGGCGGCGCCGTCTGCGGTGTGGCGCTTCCTCCCGGACTGCGGCTCGCGGACCGGCTGCCGGAGCCCATCTTCACGCCCGCCACCAAGGCGGAATCGGGGCATGACGAGAACATCCCCTTCGAGCGGATGGCGGAGATTCTCGGCGTCGACCTGGCGGTGCGGCTGCGGGACCTGAGCCTGGCCCTCTACCGCCGCGGCGCGGAGCTGGCCGCCCAGCGCGGCATCCTGCTGGCGGACACCAAGTTCGAGTTCGGCCTTAGCACAGAGGGCGAGATCCTCCTCATCGACGAGGCCCTCACGCCCGACAGCAGCCGCTACTGGCTGGCAGACGCGTGGCAACCCGGCCGGAATCCGCCCAGCCTGGACAAGCAGTTCCTGCGGGACTACCTGGAGACCCTGGAGGGCTGGAACAAGCAACCCCCCGCCCCCCACCTGCCGGCGGAGGTCATCGAGGGGATTCGTGCCCGCTACCTGGATCTGGCGGGGCGCTTCGGGGTCAGGGTGTAGGCAGATCCTTCGGATCGCCCAGGACCGCCCAACGGAGACGGGCGGGATCCAGCCATCGGAGCAGCGCGCCGTTCAGCGCGGCCAGCGAGGTGGCCGCCACCTCCGGGGCCAGGGCGAGGCGGCCCTCGAAGGCTCGCCCATCGTCGGCCAGCAGGGTCTGGGGATCCAGGCTTCGCACCTGCTGACCCCCGGCCCAGGCGGCCTTCGCCCGGTCCAGGTCCACCTGGGCGTAGCCCCGCCGGCGCAGGCGGTCGAGCCGGTCCCGCAGGGTGGCCAGTGCCGCATCGGCCCTCTGGTCCGCAGTGAGCGTGAACCGGAGGGGGGATTCCGGCTCCGCCGGGGTGGCCAGTCGCACGGGGGCGAGGGCAGGGTCGTTGCGCAAGAGGAGGAGGAGAAGATCGTGGAGGGCCGGGCTCAGGTCCGCCGTGACCGGTGCCGCGGCCTCGATCCGCAGGGGGGCACCGGGGGCGGGGATCCGGGCCGGCGCCGGAGCGGGGGACGCCTGGGGGGTCTGGGCGGACGCGGGCTCGGGCGGGAGGGGTTCTCCCGTCCAGGTGCCGAAGCTGAGGAGGACCAGGGCCTTGGCCTGCTCCCGACCCAGGTCGCCCTCCAGGGCGAGAAGGGCCCGATCCGGACGGAAAACCCGCCGAAGGAAGGTCTCGAGATCCTTGAACGTGAGGAGGCCGAGGCTCTGCTCCGTCGCGGGCGGCGGTCCGTCCAGGCCCAGGGCGTCACGCAGCCGGGCCTCGGGGGAGGCGAGGACTTCCTGCTCGTCCCGCCAGCAGGCCAGGCGCTGGGGCTCGAGGACCGAAGGGTCCAGGACCGGGCGGAGGACCCGGTCTGCGAGAAGGCCCATGGCCCGGTCCTGGTCCCGGCCCCGGGACACCAGGTCCCAGGTGATGGCCCCGGCGGTGAGGGTGCGGGTGAGGCGGATCCCGCCGTCGTCCAGGGCGTGGTCGAAGTCTGCGGGGCGGAGGTGTCCGGCCAAACCGCGGTCCATCATCCCGAGGGCGAGGTCGGCCAGCCCCTCCTTCCCGGGGGGGAGGTCGCCGGGTCGGAGGGCCAGTCGCAGCCTGGCCCGGAACAGGGGACGCCCCTGGTCCTCGCGGAGGAGTATCGGCAGGCCATTGTCCAGGTCGAAACGCTGGACCGGAGCCTGGGCGGGGAGCGGGAGGGCGGCCAGGGAGGCGGTCAAGGCCGCCCGCCCAAGGGCCCTCATTTCGCCACCGGGGGAACCTGGGCGAGAAGCAGCTTGAGGGTGCGGCGGCGCTCTTCCACGGGCAGCATGCGCAACTGGCGAAGGCCATCGGCCACCAGCCGCTCCCGCTGGCCGGGATCCTGGATGCGGCGCGCGGCCAGGGAGCCCAGGGCCTGGGCCATTTCGACCTCCAGGGGATCCTGCCCCGCGAGGAGGGCGGGTTCAAGGAGGGCCGTGGTCCGGTGGGAGGGCTGGAGCCAGGCCTGCACGGCGGCCTGGACGGATTCGGGCGTCAGGGTCCGCAGCCGCTGGGCCTCAGAGTAGCCGGCCCGCCAGTCGCCGGCCTCCGTCCAGGCACGGGCCAGGGTGTGGGCCAGGGCCTCGGGGGTGTCCTCGGCCAGGAGCCGTCCGGTGTCGAGTTCCGCCATGGCCCGCTGCCATTCCTCGGGCGTCAGCGCCTCCTGCTGGAAGCGGAGGATCTCGGAATGGAGGGCCGCTTCAAGTTCGGCCAGGCTGTGGCCCTCCGAGGGCCAGAGTTCGATGGTCATCAGCCCTGGATGGCGGGCGCCGGGTTCGTCCATCCGCACCTCCACCCGGGCCGCCAGGCCCTTCTGCTGGACGAGCCGGGTCGCCAGCCGGCCCGTCCGTCCGCCGGCGAGGATCTGGGCGGCCATTCGCAGCGGGAGGTGGTCCGGATGGTTCCGGGAGGGGATGCGCCAGCCCACCAGGAGGCGGGAGGCCCCACCAAGGGTGGCCTGGATGCGGCGGTCCCCCAGATCCGAACGAATCTCCGGGAGGATGGGATCCTCGGTCGGTTCCGGGGCGGGCAGGGCGCCCAGGGTGCGGGACACCAGCGGCAGCACCGAATCCATGCCGAGGCCTCCCACCACGACGAGGGTGAGGCGATCCGGGGAACAGGCCCGGCGGGCGTAGGCGCGGAGATCCGACCACCGGATGGCCTCGAGGCCGGCGAGGTGGTCGGCCAGGTTCCGTCCGTAGGGATGGCCGGGCAGGGCGGCGCCCAGGAGCAGGGCCATGCCCGGATCGGAGCCCGGTTCCGGGCCCGCCTTCAACGCTGCGATCAGGGCGGTCCGGGCCTCGAAGAACCGGCTCAGCTGGAGCCGTTCCAGGCGCCGTGCCTCGGTGCGGCACCAGAGGCCGAAGGCCGCCACGGGAAGTTCCGTGTCCGCCACGAGGGCATCCGCCTCCGCTCGGGAGGATTGCCGGCCTCCGGCGCTGGCATAGACATCCGACAGGGGTGCGGAGGGGCGGAGGCCTGCGATCCGTTCACGCAGCGCCTGGAGACTGGCCTCCAGCCCCGAGGCCTGCGAGGGGATGGCGGGGTCGGCCTTCCGGCGGAGATCCTCCAACCGGAGGGATTCCAGCAGACCCTCCTCCTGCTTCAACAGAGGGTCCAGGGAGGATCCCCCGGGGCCCGGATCCGTCACGTCCTCGGGCCAAGTGTGTCCGTAGAGGGCCCGAGCCAGGAGGTCCGTGGCGCCGGCCAGGGCCGCAGGCTCCTCGGTCCGCCCCCCCCGGAACACCAGGGTGGCGTGGAAGGCGGTCAGCCCCGGCCGCTCCACCAGCAGCAGCCGGGCGCCGTTGGGGAGGCGGCGTTCCTGGACCTCCGAGGGCCCGGCCTGCTGGGCCAGGACCGAAAGGGACACCAGGAAGGTGAATGCGAGGGGAAAGGCGGGGAGGCGCATGGCCCCCCCAGGGTAGCCGTTTCCAGGGCGGCTCAGCGGATGCGGATGGAGCCGTTGGTGGTCTCGATGCGGATCTGCTGAGTCTTGCCCGGCACCTTCAGGTGGGCACTGTGCTTGGAAATGTCGATGGACTGGGCGCCGGGGACGCTGATGTCCAGGGAACCGTTGGAGTTCTCCGCCAGGATGTCCCCCGTGGCCTTGCCCAGGTCCACCTCGATGCTGCCGTTGGTGGTCTCCAGGTGGATGCCCTCCCCCCAGCCGTCCAGGTTGCGGGCCCGGATGGAACCATTGGTGGTCTCCATGCGGATGCCACCGGCGATGTCCGCCAGGAGGATGCGGCCGTTGGTGGTCCCGCCCTTGATGCGGGCGAACAGCTGGGAGGCGTCGATGGTGCCGTTGGTGGTGTCGGTCTCCACCTCGCCCTTCACGTTCCGCACCACGATGCCGCCATTGGTGGCCTCGCAGCGGGCGTAGCCTTCAAGGTTCTCGGCCTGGACATTGCCGTTGGTGGTCCGGAAGAAGCCCAGCACTTTGCGCGGCACCTGCAGGACCATCTCGCAGCGGGGACTCACGTAGAACCCGAAACTCCAGGAGGGCTGCTGGAAGACGGCCTCGATGTCGAGATCCGGGCCCTTGTGCTGGACCACCAGCTCCACCCGGCGCTTGCCGCTGTCGCGGATGGTGGCGGTGAGCTGCACCTGCTCCCGGTCCCAGCCTGTGACGTAGATGGCGCCGTTGCGGTTCTTCACCCAGAGCTTGGACCCGTAGGCCAGGGGTTCGGTGCGGGTCTCCGTGCGGCCATCGGTGGGCACGTCCACGCCGAAGGAGGGGGCCGGGGGCGCCGGCGGAGCCGGGGGAGGCGGCGGGGGCGGGGGCGCCTGGGCCAGCAGGACACTGCCGGCCAGGATCAGGGGCAACAGGCGACTGCGGGCGTTCATGGGCCACTCCGGTGGGAAGAAAGATCCAGGGCGGGCCTGGGATGCCAAGTACACGCTGAAAGCGGGAAGCCGTTTAGTTATACCCTGGAAGGTCCCTGGAGCCAGCCATGTCCGTCTACATCCTCTCCGCCACCCGCACCGCTGTCGGTTCCTTCGGGGGGGCCCTCAAGCCCCTCAACGCGGTCCAGCTGGGATCCCTGGCGCTGACCGAGGCCTTGGCCCGGGCGGGCGTGGCCCCGGACCAGATCGGGGACGTGGTCATGGGCAACGTCCTCCAGGCGGGCAGCGGGCAGAACGTGGCCCGCCTGGCGGCCCTGAAGGCGGGGCTGCCCCACGCGGTGCCCGCCCACACCCCAAACCAGGTCTGCGGCTCGGGCCTGAAGGCCGTGGCCCTGGGGGCCCAGTCCATCCAGATGGGGGATGCCGATCTGGTGCTGGCGGGCGGCACCGAGAGCATGTCCAACGCTCCCTACCTGTTGCCCAGCGCCCGCTGGGGCGCCCGCATGGGCCACGCCCAGCTCCTCGACAGCATGATCCAGGACGGCCTCTGGTGTGGCTACGGGGATACCCACATGGGCATCACCGCGGAGAACGTCGCCGCCAAGCACGGCATCTCCCGCGAGGCCCAGGACGCCTTCGCCTTCCAGAGCCAACAGAAGGCCGCCGCCGCCCAGGCCGCCGGCGCCTTCGACCGCGAGGTGTTCACCGTGACCCTGGCCGGCAAGAAGGGCGACGTCGCCTTCAACCGGGACGAGTACATCAAGACCGACGCCACCGCCGAGGGCCTGGCCAAGCTCAAGCCGGCCTTCAGGAAGGACGGCACCGTCACCGCCGGCAACGCCAGCGGCATCAACGACGGCGCCGCCGCCCTGGTGCTGGCCACTGAAAACGCCGCCCAGGCGCGCAAGCCCATCGCCCGCATCCTCGGCTTCGCCCAGGCGGGCGTGGATCCCGCGCTCATGGGCCTGGGGCCCGTCCCCGCCATCCAGAAGCTGCTGAAGAAGACCGGCGTGAAGCTGGCCGACATCGACCTCTTCGAGCTGAACGAGGCCTTCGCCGCCCAGAGCCTGGGCGTGCTGGCCGAACTTCCCGAGATCGACCCCGCGAAGGTGAACCTGAGGGGCGGCGCCATCGCCCTGGGCCACCCCATCGGCGCCAGCGGCACCCGCATCCTCGTGACCCTGCTGCACCTGCTCCAGGACCAGAACAAGAAGCTCGGCCTCGCCGCCCTCTGCGTCGGCGGCGGCCAGGGCGTGGCCATGCTCGTGGAACGCCTCTGATACGCTGAACCCGTGATCACCCTCACCCACGTCGGCAAGCAGTACGACCGCATCCACACCGCCCTGGCGGACGTGAGCTTCGCCATCGAGCCGGGCGAGTTCGTCTTCCTCACGGGGCCCAGCGGCGCGGGCAAGTCCACGTTGCTGAAGCTGCTCTTCCGGGAGCAGGTGCCGAGCAGCGGCGACATCCAGATGGCGGGGCACCGCCTGGCCTCCATGCCGGAGTCGGAGATCCCCCTGCTGCGCCGCAAGCTGGGCGTGGTGTTCCAGGACTTCAAGCTGATCCGCAGCCGCACCATCTTCGAGAACGTGTCCTTCGTCCTCAAGGTGCTGGGCGTCAGCGCCGCGGAGCAGAAGCAGCGCACCTTCCGGGCCCTGAAGATGGTGGGCCTCCAGCACAAGCTCAGCAGCTTCCCCCTGCAGCTCTCGGGCGGCGAGC
>Ga0208789_1001313_pt1 | contig 14571 bp, 8 predicted proteins | sample Methanotroph_Enr_FD_187368 | JGI IMG/M metagenome (GOLD analysis project Ga0208789, IMG submission 187368) | Enriched soil microbial communities from Old Woman Creek wetland in Ohio, USA - Methanotroph_Enrichment_5 (SPAdes) (version 2) | ecosystem: Environmental > Terrestrial > Soil > Wetlands...
GATCAACGCGAGCTTGGTGATGTTGTTGGCCCAGTTGGCGAGATCGTGACCGAAACCGTAAGGCGCGGCACTGATCCCCTGGACCGTGTTGGCGAACGCCAGGTGGGAATCGTACAGCTTGGTGTATCCGTGCGAAAGGGTGAGCCTGGTTTTCCCCGAGCGGAAGGAGAGTTCCGGCTCCACGCCCCAGATCCCGAAAGTCCCCACCGCCGCTGAGTGATTGGCCGCCGCGTCGAAGCCGATGGCTTCGTTTTCCTCAATGAACAAGCTGCACCCGAAATTCCACTGCTCATCCTGTTGCCGTTCGTAATGAAATTCGAGGCTGTCCAGTCTTTCGGTCGTTCCCTTGGTCCCCGATTGCACATACTCTTGCCGCAGCTCGCCGTCGCCGTTGCGGCGCATCGCGCGGGCGCCGATCAGCTTGACCGTGTCCTTGGGGGCGGGGGTGAAGACCAGCGCCAGCCGTGGCGAAACCAGCCAGTTGGTGTAGCTGTGCTTGTCCGCCCGGGCACTCGCAAAGGCGGTCCACTTCGCACCCAAGTGCCACTGGTACTCCGACAAAAAGGAGACGGTATTGGTTTGCCAGCTGTCCTCGACCGGCGGAACGCCGGGGGCCGGCCCGAAGCCGAGCCGGGGGCCGGTAAACCACAGGTGGGAGTATTCCAGGCCAAGGGCGAGGGAGTGCTTGTGGTTCGGTGTCCAAGTGCCCAGCATCCGCAGGTAAGCCTCGTCCTCCCGGCGATCCTGGGCGGCCGCGAACTGATCGTAGACCCAGAGGCGGTACTGATACCTGTCGTAGCTCACGAGCGTCTCCAGGTTGAATGCCGGACTCAGATCCGCTTTGTATTTCACCGTCGCCGTGAACTGCTGGTCCAGGTTGCGGCGCCCCTTTTCGGCCGTTGCCAGATCCACCGTCTGTAACGTCGTGCGCATCGGACGCACCAGGCCGCCCCCCTGGGTGAAGCGCGCCCAGATCTCCACCGGACCGTTCACGTAGCTTGCGTGGTACTTCATTTTCAGAATATCGCCCGCATCGCGCAGGTCTGGCTCGGGAAACGTCACCGGCTGGCCCGAAACAACCGCTGGTCCCGATCCTGAAGTGCCGAACGAACTGCCGAAGACGTAGGGCGATTCATGAAGGTTCGCCCCGCTTTGGTCCGCCACCCCGGCATAGAGAAACAGCCCCGACTCGTGGGTAAACCGGTGACCCAGCCGGAACTCGCCGGCGCTGAACTGATCCTGGAAACCGTGGCTGATGCGTGCGTCGGCCCCTTCGAAGGTCAGGCCGTTGTGGGTTTCCAGGTTGATGACTCCCGCCAGCGCGCCGGCGCCGTAGGTCGCGGCTGCAGGACCGTGGACCAGCGTCACCTGACGAAAGTCGCCCAGCAAGGGGAGGTCCCGCTCGCTCTCGGCCCCGACGAAAAAGCGGTTGTTCATGACCTTGCCGTTTACCCGGAGCAGGTACTTGTCGTCCCGGTCGCTGATGATCCCCCTGATGCCGAAGTGGTCCAGGTGCGTGTTGTGCAGGATGAGCTGGGTGTTCGGCGCGTAAATCTCCAGCGCCTCGTTCAGGTTGCGGGCACCGCTTTGCGCGATGGTCGCCTCGTCCAGGATGGTCGTCTTTGCCGGGACCAGCCGGACGTCCGTGGGGGTCAAGGTGGCCGATTCGATCCGCATGCGGCTCAACTGTTCGATGTCCAGACCGCCAAATTCCTCCGGCTCGCTGTTCGTGGACCGGATCGCGTTGCGGCCGGCGCGATCGTCCGCTGCTGCGGTGCAAAGACGCCCCGGCAACAACGTGAGCGCCAACGCGATCGTGGCGGCTGTGCCCATGCTGAAACGATGCAAGAGATCTGTCATCCGCAGCCTCCGGTAAATCGGGTCGGGAATGCGCAGGGTAGCAGGGGGGGGCAAAGTTGTCGTGATGCCAACTTCGTGCTCTGGAAGCGTGCACGAAGGTTGTCGTCCAGAATCTCCGGTAGGGATATCCCCAACAGGGCTTCGGTCAGTGCCTCGAAGGAACCGGTGCGGCGCAATGGCAGACCCTCTCGATTCAGGCACCGGCGGTAGGTGCGGTACGTTGCTAAGCATCAGGCGCCCGCTCAGTCAGATCGCGTTTGCAACGTCGATCTCTCAGCCCTCGGCTTTTTCGGTTGGCACCGAGGGGAGGGGCGCAAAAATTGGCTGAGTGTGGCAGTGCCGATTAATATTGGCACATTATTTAGTGCATGCAAGTCTGGTTACTGACTTTACTACCCGGGACTCATCTGTGAAACAACCCGAGAAACGCGGATTTGAATCCAATACAACGAATGACACCGCGTAACCCAACACCCGGGCCGCATTGTGGTAGAACTGAAGATGTCTTTGTCGAGGCTTACATGAAAATCCTCATAGCCTACGACCGGTAAGATAGCAGGCAACAGCTTCGCTAGAAGCCGCGCCAACCTCTCACTGCAGCAGCCTGGGATCGTTCCCCGGCGGCCGTTCTATTTACCCTTCCGCTCCTCTTGTCCCGTTTTAGCGCACCCGTCCACTTCCGAAATGGAGCACCTGTCCCGTTCTGGAACACCTGGCGAGCGATGATTTCCTCGTGGCGCTGAACCACCAAACCTCCCGTCCTGCGCCGAGAGGCCCTATTTACGGACGGTTCTGCGCACCGGAGCGGATCGGCGGAGAGATCTGAAGCTCTCTGTTCCGGTTTGAGACATTCGGTATACATTTTGCCAAGGGAAACCGATCCTGTATACAATATGCTCGTTTTTTTAGCGCAGCTGTTTTAATATGCAGCTACCCGTTCTCATCATCCGCCTCGCGACCCGTCCGGCTTGCTGATCCAGTCTTCGCAGATCGCCCGCAGGAAAGCAGTATTTTCGTTACAAAGGAGTAGCTATGGATATCAGCAAGTTTGTCGCCCCGGAGATCATCTTCGGTCGGGGCTCCCTGAGCCAGATCGGCGAGAGCGTGCTCCGCCTCGGTGTCTCCAAGGTGTTCATGGTGTCCGACCGGGAGGTGATCAACTCGGGCTGGGTCGATAAGGCGGTCGAGTACCTGCGGGCCGTGGGCCTGGAAAGCGTGATCTTCTCTTCGCTCACCACCAACCCGAAGGACCGCGAGGTGACCGAGGGAGCTGCCAAGTACCTCGCCTCGGGGTGCGACGGCATCGTGTCGGTGGGAGGCGGCAGCCCCACCGATGTCGCCAAGGCCATCGCCATCCTCGCCTCCAACGGCAAGCGGCTCCAGGATTACGAAGGGATCAACAAGATCAGCGTCCCCCTGCCGCCCATGGTCATCGTCCCGAGCACCGCCGGGGCCGGCTCCGAAGTCAGCCAGTTCACCATCATCGTCGATACCGAGCGCAAGCTGAAGATGTCCATCATCTCCCGCTCCCTCATCCCCGACATCGCCATCGTCGACCCGGACCTCTTGAGGACCAAGGACGCCAAGCTCGCTGCCGCCACCGGGGTGGACGCCCTGACCCACGGCATCGAGTCCTACGTCTCGCTGGCGGCAACCCCGCTCACCGACATCCATGCCCTGAAGGCGATCCAGCTCATTTCGCGTAACCTGAGACAGGCCGTTGCCGACCGCGCCGACATGGAGGCCAACAGCAACATGGCCATGGCGAGCCTCACCGCGGGCCTTGCCTTCTCGAACGCCATCCTCGGCGCCGCCCACGCCATGACGCACCAGGTGGACGGGCTTTTGGACCAGCACCACGGCGAGACCAACGCCTCCATCCTTCCCCATGTCATGCGCTTCAACCTGAGCGCCTGTCCGGACCGGTTCCGGGACATCGCCGTCGCCCTCGGCGAGGACGTGACGGGGCTCGACCTGGAAGCGGCGGCGGCACTCTCCATCGACGCGGTCAAACGGATCATCGCCGACATCGGGCTTGCCAAGGGGCTCTCCCAGCTTGGCCTCAGGGAAGAGTTCATACCGCTTCTGAGCCAGAACGCGACCAAGGATGCCTGTCTGGTCACCAACCCGCGCAGGGCCACCCGCGAGCAGATCGAGCAGATCTTCCGGGCGGCGATGTAGGCGGGGATTTCCCGAAAGGGGGGGAACAAGCGTGAAGAACCGGGGCAAACTGCTCGAGCAACTTACCGGGGTTGACTCGTCCAAGCTCAACTACTACGTCGAGCTGAAAAAAAGAAACCAGGAAGTGCTGACCCAGAACAGCCGTCTGGAGATCCTGCAGCAGCTGACCCGGGACATCAACATCGATATGTCCATCGGGGACATCATCGGGCGGGTTTTCCGAAAGCTCCCCGAGGCGCTCCCCTGCGACTTCCTGGGGCTCGCCAAGATGCAGGGCTCGGAGTTGAAACTCTTCGCCATGGCTCCCCTGGGGTTTCTCAGCAGCGCAGTAGTCCCGCCCGAATCCCGGGTCTGGGAGGTGCTTACCAATCCCGGCGCCACCTGCTTCAACCCGGCTGAGGATCCGGTCTTCTTCGCGCAGGCCGATCCGAACCACCCCGAGATCCTGCGCTCACTGGCCGTTGCCCCGCTGTTCGAGCGAGCCGCGGTGACCGGTCTGCTGCTGCTCGGCTCCACCCGCGATGCGGCCTACGCCCGGGCGGAAATCAACTTCGTACAGCACCTGGCGGACCAGCTTGCCATCAGCCTCCAGAATGCGCGGCTCTACAAACAGGTGTCGCGCGCCAAGAAGGAGTGGGAGGAGACCTTCAACGCGGTGACCGACCCGATCTTCCTGATCGACACCGATTACAACGTGCTGCTCCACAACGACCGGCTCCCTCCCGAAATGGGCGAATCCTGGAAGAACGCCCTCTCCAACAAGTGCTTTGCCCGGTTGCATGGCAAAGACGAGCCCTGCACCAACTGTCCCATCCAGGAGATCAAGGAGAAGGGGAAGCCGGTGTTCCAGCGCTGGCAGACCGATGGCGGCACCGTCGTGGATCTCTCCTACTATCCGGTCTTGAACGAGGAGAAGCAACTCGCCGCGGTCACCATCATCCTTAAGGACGTCACCAAGAAGCTGAAGATGGAGGCCCAACTGGTCCAGTCCGCCAAGATGGTGGCGCTGGGGGTGATGGCGGCCGGGGTGGCGCACGAACTGAACAGCCCGATGACCGTCATCATAGGTACGGCCCAGATGCTCGCCCGGGACCTGGAGGATGAGGGGCACCCGGAGCGCAGCGAGGCGCTGGGAGACATCATCAACTGCGGTCTGCGCTGCAAGCGGATCATCCAGAACCTGCTCACCTTCTCGCGCCAGGACCAGGCCCCGCAGGCGGCGATCGACCTGAACGCCGAGACGGACCGCGTACTCGGCATGATCCAGTACCAGATCAACCGCAGCCAGATCCGCATCATCGATCACTTCGACCCCGAACTGCCCAAGGTGTACGCCAACGGACCGCAGATCCAGCAGGTGCTGACCAACTTCCTGATCAACGCACGGGACGCACTGACGGGTGTCGATCGCAAGGAAAAGGTGATCGAGGTGGCCACCACCACCAGGTTGGAGGGAGGCAAGAACTGGGTGGTCTTAAGCGTGCTCGACAACGGGATCGGGATCGCGCCGGAGAACCTGTCCAAGATATTCACCCCGTTCTACACCTCCAAGGAGGCGACCAAAGGGACCGGGCTCGGGCTGTCGGTAAGCCTGGGCATCGCAGAATCGCACCACGGCCGCATCGAGGTGGACAGCAAATTTGGGCTGGGCAGCTGTTTCCGCCTGGTTCTGCCGGTAGAGTCAGACGTTTGAGTAACGTAAGGAAGGGAGAACCCGCATGACAGAGTTGCCGATGCAGGTCCTGATCATTGATGATGAAGCCGATGTCTGTACCTTTTTCAAGCGCCTTTTGACCCGGCTGGGGTATGTCGTGGTGACAGCGTCCAACGAGCCGCAGGCGCTCCAGGCGCTGGACGAGGGGCAGTTCAACGTGGCCCTCGTCGACCTTAAGCTGCCCGACACCGACGGGCTCACCCTGCTTAAGGCCATCAAACAGCGTCAGCCGGCCTGCGAGGTCATCATCATGACCGGGTACAGCACGGTGAAGACTGCGGTCTCCGCCATGCAACTGGGTGCCTACGAATACCTGGAGAAGCCGTTCGACGACATCGCCGAGATAGAGAAACTGGTCGCCAAGGCCGCCGGTTCGGGAGCGAGCCTGAGGCGGGGCGGCAATGCGCAGGACGAATGGGCCGAGGTGGCCCAGGGGGTCGGGTTCCGGGTGGGAGCGGCGCCGGAGATGAAGCGCATGGTTTCGCTGGCCTACAAGGTGGCCGGCAAGAACATCAGCGTCCTGATCCAGGGAAAGACCGGCACCGGCAAGGAAGTGCTGGCCCGCTTCATCCATGCCGCGTCCGAGCGGGCGGGGCAGCCCTTCATCCCGGTCAACTGCGGGGCCCTCCCCGAAAACCTCCTGGAGAGCGAGCTCTTCGGGCATGAGCGCGGCGCCTTTACCGGAGCCAACCAGACCCGGCGCGGCATCTTCGAACTGGCCAACAACGGAACCCTACTCTTGGACGAGATCGGCGACGCAACGCCGCAGATCCAGGTGAAGCTGCTCCGGGTGCTGGAAACGGGCGAGTTCATGCGCGTGGGCGGCGAGCGCAGCATCAAGACCGACGTACGGGTGATCGCGGCGACCAACGTCGATCTGGAACAGGCGATTCGCGACAAAAGCTTTAGGGAAGATCTCTACTACCGTCTCAACGTGGTCAGACTGGAAATCCCGCCCTTGAGCGCCCGTTCCGAGGACATCCCGCTTCTGGCTGAGCATTTCGTCAAGCAGTTGAACCGCAACCTGAAGCTGAGCCCCGCGGCGACCCGTCTCATGCAACAGTACGCCTGGCCGGGCAACATCCGAGAGTTGGCCAACGTCATGAGGCGGGCGGTGGTCATCTGTAACGGCGATACCATCCTTCCCGAGCACCTGGGGGGCACCTTTCTCGCGGGTCCCACTTATGCGGTCAAATCGGCGCCGTCCGCGGCGGGCGGGGAGGGGGACGAACGTACTGTCGGAGTGGAGGCATTGCTGCAGCGGCCGCTGCGGGGCAAGGATCTGGAACAGATGGGGGCGGAAGAGTTGAACCGGCTGCTCGACTCGGTGCGGGAGGCGGAGTCGGCGCTACTTGGGGTGATGGCGAAGCGGGGTATCGCACCGCCGCTCTACGACCTGAGGGATTGCGAGACGCAGACCATTCGGGCGGCCCTGGCGCAGTGCGAAGGCAACATCACCGAGGCGGCCAAGGCCCTGGGAATTGCCCGGAACACTCTGTACCGCAAGATCAAGGAGTTCGAACTTACCGGGTTCTGATGGCCCGCACGCAGGGGAGCCGAACGTGTTTCCTTGCCACCAGCCGTCCTTTTCGCCGGTGCTATGCCGGCTGGAACTCAGGCTAGGGGAGGTAGAGCAAGTTGCAGCCGCGGCACTTGCCGTAGCGTGCCGGCAGGTAAATCAGGTTGATGGTGAGGCATTTTTTGCATTCCCAGAATTTGTAGCCGGAAACTTTGCGGCCGGCCTCCTCGCTGAAAAACCAGTCGTAGTAGGTTTCCCAGTCGTACTGCGGCTTAGCATTCGCCTTTTCCACGAGCTGTTCCAGTAACATAGGGCTCTCCTCGATCTGCTTCAGTGCTGGATAACAGATTCCGCCGCTGGATTCGGCAGCGACCGCTAGGCACCCTTCCCGTGCGCCGACACGCTGCACCGTCAAAAGTATCCCAAATCGTTGGCCGCAAATCCAGTGGTCCGAAGCCTATCACAAGAGGAAGACAGCCTCAAACAATGTTTACATTCGGCTGAAGAATTGTATACCACCGCATCCGGCCCTGTTTTGCCCTGCCGTTCCCTGCCGGTCCCAGCACATCCCATCTCGTCTCCGTCTCGTCTCCGTCTCGTCTCCTCTAAAGTCTGGTCTAAAGTCTCATCCGAAGTTCGAACCTGGCGCTGGAAGGCAAACCTCCCTCCCCCCTGGCGGGGGAGGGGCGGGGTGGGGGGAATCTGCCGGCTCTGCTTGCTTCGCCGGCAGGACCGATACGCATGAAAAACTCCGTTTCTACGTGTGTTTGTCCGTTGTGCCATCATCGGTAATGGCTCCTGCATGGAAATCTTCGGGCGATCTCTTCAAGGGGGGAGGAATGTTTTACGGCCGAGGTCCGGGGAGGGGGAGGAACAGAGGAACAGAGGAACAGAGGAACAGAGGAACAGAGGAACAGAGGAACAGAGGAACAGAGGAACAGAGGAACAGAGGAACAGAGGAACAGTTGCAAAGCTATCGAGGCGACAACTACCCTTACACGAGGGACAGTTAGGGATCCGATCTTGCACTCTTCGATATGTGACGGGATGTCGAGAATCAGGAGCCGGAGGCGAGGAACTCCACCGTGGATGCTTCCCTTTTGTCCTCGAAAGCGAAAAACATGAACGCCAATTCTTCGCTTTCGGTATTCAATTCCTCGCTTTGGGCGGTCAATTCTCCACTTAGGAAGTCAATTCTTCACTTTGGCCCCCTAAAGTGAAGAATTGGGCCTTCAATTCTCCGCTTTGACCCCGAAAGTGAAGAATTGGAGGAGGCATTCTTCGCTGGTTCGTAGTCGTTCACGAGGGCCCGATGGGGAGCCTGACGGTTGCTGCTGCAGTTTTCTGTCCTAGGCGGCCCGAATCAGCTCCAGCGGCAGATCGTAGGGAATCTCGTGCACTTCCATCTCCAAAAGGTCGATGGAGAGCTTGCGGTTGCGCAGCAGTTCCCCCTTGCCAAGGACGATCTTGCATACCTCGGCGACCTGGAGGCTTGCCACCACCGCCGGGGTGAAGGCGGGGTTGCCCAACTGCTGCTCTATTCCCTTGCCGGCCACCCAGTGACGGTAGATCGCCTGCACGGTCTCTTCACCGGGGAACTGGGTCGCCACGTGGCCGTACCAGCCGCCGATCGCGCCGTGGACCATCGGAATCCCTACCGCTCCGCTTACCTCCGCCAGTTCCAGCCGGTACGAGATGCTGTCGAGAGCGTCGACCGCTACCGTAACGCCGGCCAGCAACTCGCTGCCGTTGGCAAGGCAAAATGCGTCCTGCACGGCGGTTATGGTGACCGCGGGGTTGATCTCCGCGACCCGCAGCCGGGCCGCTTCCACCTTGGCCAGCCCGAGGTTGGCCGGCGACGACAGGATCTGCCGGTTCAGGTTGTGCTCCTCGAAAACGTCCGGGTCGATGGCGACAATCTCTCCCACGCCAAGCCGCGCCAACTCCTCGATGACGTAACCGCCCAACCCTCCGCAACCGATCACCGCGATGCGGCTGGCGAAGAGCCGTGCCTGTTCTTCACAGCTGATCATGTTCCTGTTGCGCTGGTAGCGTGCGGGGAAGATCCCGTGTTCCAGGGCAAGCCGCTCGATTGCCGCGTGGCTTACGCCGAAGTGCTTGACGGCGGCGCAATGGGCGGACCAGGGCAGCATCCCGTCCCGGGACCAATTCTCAAGAAAATCCAGGACCTCGTTCATCTCAGCCTCCACCGACCAGGGGAAACAGTGAAAGGGTATCCCCGGCGCAAAGTATTTGATTCAGCTCGCCGTGCCGACCGTTGATCATGATGATGCCGATCTCTTCCTCGGTGAGACCCAGGTCCAGGACGACCCTGCGGCATTGGGTCCCCTCGGGGAGGTCCTGCAATTCGGTCTTGAACCTGCCGTTTCTGAATGTGGCGAATAGCTTGACTGTCACTTGCATGGCTGCACCTGTTAAATGTCCGGAAAAAGTCATGCACCGCAAAGACGCAAAGTCCGCAAAGAAAGCCAACAGGGAAAAACGTAATCGATATCTTATCGGTTATGTCGGGCCGGTGTGGGTTTCTTAGCGTCCTTTGCGCCTTTGCGGTTCCAAATATGCTGCTAGAAGTTCCAGAACTCGTCGATTTCGGCGTCGCTGAAGTCCCATACCGCGTTGTGCGGCGCTACCGGCTCGCTCTTGAAGAAGTCCGGCAGGCGGTCGTGCACGTTGGTGAGGCCGGCGGCCTGGTTGAACTTGCGCTCAAGCTTCAAGATGTGCTTGCCGAGGTTGGTCACGTCGTCGCCGGTCAAGGCGATGCCGAAGCGTGCGTTGATCATGTCGATCAGGGCCGGCAGGCACTCCGGGATGTCCAGGGCCGGGAAGGCTATGAAGATGCACATGCCGGTCGAGTCGACTGCGGCGGTCGCGATCTGGAGGTTGCGGGAGAGCTCGACCTGGCCGTCCTTCTTGAGCGGATCGACGTAGCCGCCGACGTTCAGGATGTTGGTGGCGATGGTGTAGCCTGCGGTGTGGTCGGCGCCCATGGTGCTGGTCGCGTAGGTGATGCCGATCCCTTTGACGGAGCGCGGGTCGTAGGCCGGGATGCCCTGGTTCTTGACTACCGGCACGCGGGTCACGCCGTAGGTCCTGCCCACGGAACCGGCGCCGCCGCCCAGGATCCTGCCGAGCGCGGTACCCTTGCCGATTTCGTCGCGCAAAAGGCGCAGCATCTCTTTACTGTCGCCCCAGGGGAGGATGCCTGCTTCCATGGCGACGCCGAACATGACCGCGGTTTCGATGGAGTCGATCCCGATGTCGTCCATCAGGCTGTCGGCGCGGGCGATGTCGTCCAGGTTGTCGATGCAGCAGTCGGCGCCCAGGCCCCAGATGGTCTCGTACTCGAAGCCCGAGGTGATGTACTTGCCGTCCTTGTCGTTGTAGACCTGCGAGCACTGGATGATGCAACCGGCGTGGCAGCCGTGCTTCACCTTCCCGCCGCGGGCGGTGATGGTCTCGTTCATGGTCTCGCCGGAGATCTTGTCGTGCGCGTCGAACTGGCCGGTGGTGAAGTTGCGGGTCGGCAAGCCGCCGGCCTCGTTCAGGATGTTCACCAGGACGTTGGTGCCGTAGGTCGGCAGACCCTCGCCGCTGACCGGGTGGTCAAGCAGCGCTTTGGAGAAGGCGCGCGAGGCGGTTTTGAACTTGTCCGGATCGGCGATCACCACACCGGGGGCGCCGTCGCCGTCGATGGAGATGAACTTGATCTGCTTGCTGCCCATGACTGCGCCGAGCCCGCCGCGACCGTGGCTGCGGATCTTGCTGTCCGGGTCCTTGACCGAGATGTTGGCCGCCGTCATCTTCAGTTCGCCGGCAGGTCCGATGGTGAGGACGCCGGTCTTCTTGCCGAGGCGCTTTTCGACGGCGTCGATGATGGCGAAGTTGCCAAGGCCCAGCAGCTCCTTTTCTTCGTTGATGGTGACCCCGTCCTTGCTGACGGCGAGGTTGTACCAGGTGCCGTCCTTCGGGGCGCCTTCGATGATCAGGGCCTTGATGCGCAGCTTGGCGAGCATCTGAGCCGCGGTGCCGCCGGCGTTACTTTCCTTGATGCCGCCGGTAAGCGGGCTCTTGGCGCCGGCGGAGAGCCGGCCGGAGTTGGCTGCCGTGGTGCCGGTCAAAAGGCCCGGAGCGAAGCACAGGATGTTCTGTGCGCTCAGCGCATGGCAGGTGGGGGGTACTTCCGCTGCAACGATGGTGGAGGTGAGGCCGCGGCCGCCGAGGCCGGCCCACTCTGCGGGAACGGCTTCGAGCTTGGTGGTGAGGTTCGTCATGTTTACGCGTAAAATCTTGTCCATGCTGTCGAGCTCCCTGTCATGTGTATTCCTCGCGCGAAGCGAAGGTTACTCCTTTCCATAAGGGAGGCTCCGCCGTTTCCAGCGAAACCCGTTGGCCTGGCGCCGTGAGGTTTCCCTGGTAGGCTGCATGGCTCGGAGATTTCAGTTGCGTTGCCGGTCGAAGGCCCTTGTCGTGTCTCCGGTCGGTGTTCAAAAGCTCCCTCCCCCCTGGCGGGGAGGGTTGGGTGAGGGGGAAGTCGTCACGAGCGACTGAGTCAGCTTATAGCGACTCCACCCACCCCCTGACCCCCTCCCGTCAAGGGAGGGGGGAGTGCCTTTAAAGATGTAGAACCCCTCGCCCCCCCGGGAGAGGGGGAGGGGTGAGGGAGCTGCCACGAAGGGCGATGCTCAAAAGCTTCCGTTACATTGCTGCCTTGAAGATGTCGATGACCTGCTCAAGGGTTGCTTTGCGCGGGTTGGTGAACTGGCAGGCGTCTTTCTTCGCGTTTTCTGCCATGACCTTCAGGTCTTCTTCCTTCACGTTGAGCGCCTTGAGGCCGGTCGGGATGCCGATGGAAGCGGACAGGGTGCGGATCCTGGCGATCGCCTTCTCGGCAGCCTCGGTGACGGACAGGCCGTCGATGTTCTCGCCCAGGGCAACGGCGATGTCGGCGAAGCGCTGCGGGCAGGCGATCAGGTTGTAGGCGCTGACGGCCGGCAGCAGGATGGCGTTGCACACGCCGTGCGGCAGGTTGTAGAAGCCGCCCAGCTGGTGGGCCATGGAGTGGACGTAGCCGAGGCTTGCGTTGTTAAACGCCATGCCGGCCAGGTACTCTGCATAAGCCATCTTGTCGCGGGCTTCCAGGTCTTCGCCGTTGGCAACTGCCGGGGAGAGGTACTTGGCGATCAGCTCGATGGCCTTGATGGCGCAGGCATCGGTGATCGGGGTGGCGATGGTGGAGACGTACGCCTCGACCGCGTGGGTGAGAGCGTCCATGCCGGTTGCCGCGGTGAGTGCTGCCGGCTTGCCGACCATGAGCAGCGGATCGTTGATGGCGACGTTCGGAGTGCAGCGCCAGTCGACGATGGCCATCTTCACGTGGGTGTCGGTGTTGGTGATGATGCAGAAGCGGGTCATTTCGGAAGCGGTGCCTGCGGTGGTGTTGATGGCCACGAATGCCGGCATCGGCTTGGTGCTCTTGTTGACGCCTTCGAAGTCGCGGATCACGCCGCCGTTGCCGATGACGAGGCCGATACCTTTGCCGCAGTCGTGGGAGCTGCCGCCGCCCAGGGTGATGATGGCGTCGCAGGCGTTTTCCTGGTACACCTTCACACCGGCAGCAACGTTCAGGTCGGTCGGGTTCGGCTCGGCGCCGTCGAAGATGACAACCTTGACGCCGGCTGCTTCAACCTGCTCCTTGATCTTGTCGGCCATACCCATAGCCGAGATCCCTTTGTCGGTCACCAGAAGCGCCTTGGAAGCACCCAGTGCCTTAACCTGGCCGCCGGTCTCTTCTGCGGAACCGATACCCATGAGCGATACTGTCGGGATGAAGAATCCGTACGTCTGTTTTCCTAATGCCATTGCTTGTTCCCCCTCGTGTGGTTTCGGGCGTCGCCGCCCGTTTGTTTTACCTGCAATACGTCGATGGTGCATACAACTTCCTAAAACGATGGTCTAAAGCATCGCAAACGGCATACCAGAATAACGATAATTTTATTATTTGCTAAAAACAGTTTAAAAAACATGCGCTTATGCATGGTGAACCTGGTCCCCGCCGTCTCGGTGCCCGTTTTCCCCGTTCTAAAATTGAGCGTTCGCGGCGCTCCATAATGGAACGTCTGTCATGTTGTGGAACGTTCGCCTCTTCTCGCCTGCCAGTGCCGCCTTTGCCACACAGCCTCTTTTGCACCGTTCGCCAAAAAAAATCCCATCTCTTGTTAAATCGGTAGTTTATGTCCTTGTCCTTCTGTGGCATGCGCCGCCACCGTCCTTTCCGGTGGCCCGGTTGGTATCGATATTGCCTTGTATACGAAAACAGGGACGTTGCGAGGCCGGGATGAGCCGGCCGGGAGTAGGGACATGGAAATGATTGATACCTATGGCAGGCGCATCAATTACCTGAGGCTTTCCGTTACCGATCGCTGTAATCTGCGTTGCCGCTACTGCATGCCCGCTGAAGGGGTGGCGAAGCTGGGACACGATGCAGTGCTCTCCTACGAGGAACTCTTCCGGGTGGCACGTGCCTGCGTGGCAAACGGCATCGAGAAGATCAGGGTGACGGGCGGGGAACCGCTGGTCAGAAAAGGTCTGGTCGACTTTCTTGCGCGCCTCTCGTCGCTCCCCGGTTTAAAGGAGTTGGTGCTTACCACCAACGGCATCCTGCTCGAAGAGCTGGCGCTTCCCTTGCGGCAGGCGGGCGTGGCGCGGCTCAACATCAGCCTCGATTCGCTCGAACCCGAGAACTTTGCCCGTATCACCCGCGGCGGCGACCTGACCCGGGTGCTTGCCGGCATCGAAGCCGCCGAACGGGCGGGCTTTCCCCCGGTAAAGATCAACATGGTCGTCATGCGCGGGGTGAACGATCACGAGCTGCTGCGCTTCGCCCAATTGAGCGTGGACCAGCCGTACACGGTCCGTTTCATCGAATATATGCCGACACTTGAGGACAAAGATTGGCACGCGCAGGGGGTGCCGGGCAGCGAGATCCTGCAACGTATCGCCCAGCACTATCCCATGCTGCCGCTGGTCAGCGCCGAGATGGCCGGGCCTGCCAGGAATTTCAAGATTGAGGGCGCCGCGGGAGCCATCGGGATCATTACCCCGATATCCGGTCACTTCTGCGACAGCTGCAACCGGATCAGGGTGAGCGCCTCCGGGCTCTTGCGCGGCTGCCTCTTCTCCGACAAGGCTCTCGACCTGAAAGCGCTCTTGGCCTACGGAGACTCGGGCATGCTGCGCTACCAGTTGCGCGGCGTCGTTCACGCCAAGCCCGGCCGGC
>Ga0208789_1001316_pt1 | contig 14539 bp, 13 predicted proteins | sample Methanotroph_Enr_FD_187368 | JGI IMG/M metagenome (GOLD analysis project Ga0208789, IMG submission 187368) | Enriched soil microbial communities from Old Woman Creek wetland in Ohio, USA - Methanotroph_Enrichment_5 (SPAdes) (version 2) | ecosystem: Environmental > Terrestrial > Soil > Wetlands...
TTAAAATGCGTTGTAAACTACCGTAGGAATAATTTGTATTGGTACTGTCCAAAACCAATTCACCATTTGACCATGTTACTTCTAATGAATGACTGATATTCGATTTTTGTTTGAAAATAGTAAGCGGGATAATAAAACTAAGCAGTTTTTGGAACATCAGAAATTATTTTCCCCAAAAATAAGGGATAAATAAGTATATTGTGCAAAATATGTCAGGAATGAAGAAACAAATTTACAAATTGATATTTTTTAGATTGATGGGTTGGAAAATAGTGGGAACTATTGACGAAAATATCAAGAAATGTGTTTTGATGGTACTGCCTCACACGAGCTGGCATGATTTTTATCTGGGAATATTTACCCGTGGCATAACTGGTATAGAGATGAATTTTATTGCAAAAAAGGAATTGTTTCGTTTCCCTTTTGGATATTATTTCCGTTGGATGGGTGGTGCGCCACTAGATCGAGAAGGGAATTTGAATAAAGTTGATGCCATAGCTAATTTGTTTAAAAATCATGACGAATTCAGACTTGCCATCGCACCCGAAGGAACCAGAAAAAAAGTGAACGAACTAAAAACAGGTTTTTATTATATCGCTTTAAAAGCTGACGTGCCCATTATTCCAATCGCTTTTGATTTTGGAAAAAAAGAAGTCAATCTTGGGCTTCCGTTATTTCCAACGGGAAATATTGAAACCGATATGGCCCTTTTGAAAAAACATTTTATAGGAGTTAAAGGTAAAATTCCTGAACTGGGATATAAATCATAATTTTTTGTTATAAGCTTATTTATAGTGAACAGATACGGATTTTTATTCCATTCCAAAAAATAATTAAAACAGGTTGAATAACTAACTCGGTTGATAAACCTTAAAAGTTCCATTTTTATAAAATAATACAATTTTTTCTATTTCACCTGAAACGGGCTCGTTTACCGTCTTTTTTGTTTCCACTTTAACGGCATTTTGTATTTCCGAAAATAAATTCTCAGGAATTTGAGAATTATTTGAAGGAGTAGGGCTACTTGGTTTTATAACTTCCGCTAAAACAGTTTCACTTTTATCCGTGTTTTTCGGAAAAGTCCCTTTGCCGTTTAAAATCCAATACAGATCGACATCGGGAAAAACATCCAGAATTTTAAGAATAAAATCCAAGCTTGGTTTGTTTCTGCCGGAAAGCAGGTGAGACAAACTGGAGCGTTGCACCCCAATTTTGTCAGCAAATGAAGAGGCATTCAGGCTGTAATAATCCAGTATGATTTCCAATCTTTTTATGAAATCTTCCGTGTTTACCATTGTGAATTCTATTAAAAAGTATTTGATTTACAAATGTAATCAAAAAGAATGAAAGTACCAAAATTACAACTGTAAATAGCAATAATTTACGGGATTAATGAAAAGTAATACATTAATTATTGAGTTATAAATCACTAATAAACAGCAATATGAATAACTATAATCATTAAGTAAACATTTGTCAATTACAGATCCAATAAATGTACTATTAGAACCTGTAAATCTGTTTACAGATATAAAATTTGAATGATTATTGCAGTTTACAAATGTAAATATAAAGATGTTTACTTTTGTAAATCAAAAATTATGTTATGGATTTAGAACAATTATTCAATCAATATAAAGTACAATCGATACAAGGTCGTTATATCACTTTGGAGAATATCGAACCTATATTGATTCAATTTAACACCAAGGATCAATTAAAAATTATTGGAAAATCAGTACTCGAAAAACCGATTTATTCCTTCCAAATTGGAAATGGGGAAACCCGAATTCTGCTTTGGTCCCAAATGCATGGAAATGAAAGTACGACCACAAAAGCACTTTTTGACTTTTTGAATGTAGTAAATGGTGATTCCGCATTGGCAAAACAATTTCTTGACAGGTTTACTTTTTATTGTATTCCCATGTTAAATCCCGACGGAGCGAAACTTTATACCCGTGAAAACGCCAATAAGGTAGATTTAAATAGAGATTCTCAAGACTTATCGCAGCCTGAAAGTAAAGTATTGCGCGAAGCTTTCGAACGGTTTAAGCCTCATTATTGTTATAATCTGCACGACCAACGTACCATTTTTGGAGCGGGAAGCCAAGGGAAACCAGCTACTTTATCCTTTTTGGCGCCAGCTTATAATGAGAAAAGAGAAATAAATGAATCCCGTTTAAAAGCAATCAATCTGATTGCCGGAATAAATGATGTTTTACAACAGTATATTCCTAATCAGGTTGGGCGTTTTGACGATTCGTTTAATATAAATTGTATTGGAGATACTTTTCAATCATTAGGAGTTCCTACATTATTATTTGAAGCAGGGCATTTTGCTAATGATTATCAAAGAGAAGAAACTCGGAAATATGTTTTCTTTGCGTTAATTTCAAGTTTCGCTATACTCTCCGAAAACGATGTAGTTAGCAATGGAATTAATAAATATTTAAACATTTCACAAAATAAAGTCGTTTTTTATGATTTTATATATAAAAATATCAAAATAAATTATGATGGTATCGAAATAATCACGAATTTTGCTGCACAATACAAAGAAGAACTGATAGAAAATCAGATTTGTTTTAATGCTTATATCGTTCAGATAGGCAAATTAGAGAATTATTTTGGTCACATAGAATACGATGCGAATAAAGCATTATATCAAGATAATTATGATAATTTCCCAAAATTAAATCAAAAAGCTGACTTTTATTTAGTTGACAACATCAAATTTGTTAATGGATTGATGATAAAATAAAAATCATTTCATTTTGTTGTTTTTTTTATGTTTTGCAAAGAGAATTAATAATTTTAATTTAAGTATTATGAGTAAATTTCGTTTGGATGAAGTAGATCATCAGATTTTAGATATGTTGATAGACAACACAAGGATTCCGTTTACAGATATAGCAAAAAAATTATTGATTTCTGCAGGAACGGTCCATGTAAGAGTTAAAAAAATGGAGGATGCCGGAATCATAATTGGTTCTTCATTGGTACTTAATTATGATAAATTAGGGTATTCTTTTATCGCATACGTTGGTGTTTTTCTTAACAATACATCCCAGACAAAATTTGTTTTGGAGCGTATCAATGAGATTCCATTTGTAACGGTAGCATCCGTAACTACAGGAAAATTTAATATTTTTTGTAAAATAAGAGCCAAAGACACTAAACATGCCAAGGATGTAATCTTTATGATTGATGATATTGATGGCGTTTACAGAACCGAAACGATGATTTCCTTAGAGGAAAGTATAAATGACAAAAAGCGTTTGATGCATACTATTTTTAAAAACATGTAATTCTCTTGAATGCTATTTCCAATATATGACCTCAAGTAAATTCTTGAGGTTTTTTTTTATAAATTAACTTAAACCAACTAAAACAGAATATGTATACGCTACCAAAAATTGAACGTTTCAACCAAGAGGTACTTTCTAAATATCATATTTATAATAGTGTTTTTATTACGTTACCTTTTCATTCAATAGATAATACAGGGGTTTTACTTCCTTTATTTACCGATGTTTGTGAAAATGGTTTCAAAAAACTGGAAACCCCTAAAGAAATTGTGGATTATTTTACCGAAAAATACTTGCATAGCGCTTTAGAAACCGATAAAATAGATTTAATGTTTCATTTTATTCAATATATCGAACGTCAAATTGTTTTGTTTGATGCCATCGAAGATGCTGCCTTCCCTGTTGTACATAATATGGAAGGAAGAGGTTCGTTGCGTGATATTAAAGAAAAAGCGGATGCCAAAAACAAAAAAGAGGAACTAATTGATTTTTTAGAAAATTTCAATGTCAGAACTGTTCTGACAGCGCATCCAACACAGTTTTATCCAGGGGCAGTACTCGGAATTATCAATGATTTGACTGATGCAATCCGTAAAAATAATTTACTTGAAATTAAACAATTGTTGGCTCAATTAGGGAAAACTCCTTTTATTCAAACTGAAAAACCGAATCCCTTTGATGAAGCCGTAAGTTTGATTTGGTATCTTGAAAATGTGTTTTATGAAACTTCCGGCGAAATGGTGCACTACCTTCAAAAGAATATTTTTAACGGACACTCCATTCAAAATCCATTAATAAAACTGGGGTTTTGGCCTGGTGGTGATCGAGACGGAAATCCATTTGTAACAACAGAAATCACATTAAAGGTAGCGGAACGTTTACGAACTTCGATTTTGAAATGTTATTACATTGAAATGAGAGACTTGAAGCGAAAGCTAACCTTCTATGAAGTAGATGTTTTGGTAGCTGAACTTGAACAAAAACTGTATCGTTCTGTTTTTTATTCAAAAGGGGAAATTTATATTACTTTAGATGAATTTAAAACACAACTGAATAAAATAAGAGCCATAATTATTGAGCGCCACCAATCCTTATATTTAGACGAATTGGAGGCACTTCTTATCAAAGTAAATTTATTCGGATTTCATTTTGCTTCTCTGGACATCCGTCAAAATAGTAAAATACATGACTCTGTATTTAGAGATATCGTTGACTATCACTTGAATTCAAATTCGGCAGTTTTTCCGGATAATTATTATCAATTGACCGAAGACCAAAAGTTTGAAGTTTTGTCCAATACCAAAGGAGATCTTGATCCGAAAGTTTTCGAAAATGAGATAACAAAATCGACAGTAGAATCGATTCAGGCCATAAAATACATTCAGGAAAAGAACGGAGAATTTGGCGCAAACCGCTATATCATCAGCAATAACGAAAGTGCCCTGAATGTAATGGAAACCTTCGCGCTGATTCGTTTGAATAACTGGGAACACCCCACTGTGGATATCATTCCTCTTTTTGAATCTGTTGATGATTTGCAGAATGCCCATGCCATCATGGAAAAACTGTATACCAATCCTACTTATGCTGCTCATTTGGTTAACCGAAATATGAAACAGACCATCATGCTTGGTTTTTCTGACGGAACAAAAGACGGTGGCTATTTGATGGCCAATTGGAGCATCTACCAAGCCAAAGAAGAACTTACCACAATCTCCAGAAAGTATGGAATTAATGTTATTTTCTTTGACGGTCGTGGCGGCCCGCCAGCACGTGGCGGCGGAAAAACCCATAAATTCTATGCATCTTTAGGTCCAAATATTGAAAATAACGAAATACAGGTTACCGTACAAGGACAAACGATCAGCTCCAATTTTGGGACCCTGGATTCCTGTCGTTATAATTTAGAAAATTTATTAAGCGCTGGAGCCACCAATCAGGTTTTTAACAAAAGTGAAAACAAGTTGACCGGCGGTGAAAAAGAAATTTTAAACCAATTGGCCGAATTGGGGTATCAAAAATATTTGAGTTTTAAGAATCATCCAAAATTTATTCCTTATTTGGAACAAATGAGCACCTTAAAATATTATGCCAAAACCAACATAGGAAGCCGCCCTTCGAAAAGAAGCAAATCAGAACATTTGGATTTTGCCGATTTACGTGCGATTCCTTTTGTGGGCTCCTGGAGTCAGTTAAAACAAAATGTACCCGGGTTTTTCGGTGTTGGTTCTGCCTTGAAACATTTTGAAGATGCCGGCAAATGGGATGAAGTGCAGGATTTATACAATAACTCTTTATTCTTTAAAACCTTATTGGAAAACAGCATGATGTCATTGGCTAAATCATTTTTCCCATTGACCGCTTACATGAAAAAAGATCCGGAATTTGGTGCTTTTTGGCAAATTATTTATGATGAATTTTTGGAAACCAAAAGATTATTATTGAAAATTGCAGACCATAAAGAACTCATGGAAAACTATCCTGACGGTAAAGCATCCATTGCTATAAGAGAGCGTATTGTATTGCCATTGTTGACAATACAGCAATATGCATTGTTGAGAATCAATGAATTGAATAAAGAAAAAATGCCAGACGAAAACTTAATAAAAGTATACGAAAAAATTGTAACACGTTCCCTTTTTGGAAACACTAATGCCAGTAGAAATTCGGCTTAAAACTAAAAAAAATGAAATCAGATCAATTACCAATTCATGAATATCCTAAATTTTATAACGCCTATATTGGGGTTTTAGAAAATGTTGAAATGATTGAAGAACTTGAAATTTGTCTTCATGATTTTATTCGTTTTGTCCAAAATATTCCAATGGATAAGTTCGATTACCGTTATGCCGAAGGAAAATGGACCATTAAAGATATTATCCAACATCTTATCGATGCGGAACGGGTTTTTAGTTATCGTGCCATGCGAATTTCAAGAAACGACAAAACGCCTTTGCCCGGTTTTGAAGAAAATGATTATGTCGATAATGCCAATGCCAACGATAGAAGCTTGCAGGATTTGTTGACAGAATTTTCAGCAGTAAGACATTCAACTTTGCTTCTTTTCAAGAGTTTTTCGCAAGATCAATTAATAAGAATCGGAATAGCTTCTAATAATGAAGTTTCAGTTCGGGCAATTGGATTTATTATCATTGGTCATCAAAAACACCATCAAAAGATTTTTCAGGAAAGGTATTTATAGATTATTGGAAACAGCCTGACCAGATTTCCAACTTGTTTTCAAAAGACATCGTATTAGCAGGACTAGTTGAAGGCATTACATAATACGTAATGCCTTCTATTTGTCCGAATTTTTTCAGAAAGTATTTATGACTTTCTTTTCCGTTAAAGACGATTTTAGTGATAGCGGGAAATTCTTTGAACAAAGTGTCGAAATCATTTTCTTTTTGATTTTTGATATGAATGTCCAAACTTCCTTTTCTTTCGCAATTTTCCAGCACATCCCACAATCCAATTTTGTTTGCCTGAAGTAACGCAATCTTTTCTTCGAAAATTTCGGATACAGGTAAATGATCCAAAAGAGTGTACATTATTTTCCAGAAATGATTTCTTTTGTGCGCATAATATTCCTGTTTGGTCAGGGAAGCGATTCCGGGCATGGTTCCCAGAATCAAAATTTCCGTATGAGAATTTACAAAATGAGGAAAGGATTGAATCATATTCATTTTTTAATGCAGTGTGTTTTCTTTTTCCAGTATGGCCAATGCCAAACGTATTTTTCCGTAATCCATTTTTTCTTCGAAATAGTCGAAATAAGGCTTAAGCGCATTAGGGGATTCCAGTTTTACTTGCGCTTCTGCAATTTGAGCCACTTCTTCATTAGTTATGAATGAATTCAAATCAATAGCGGCTCCGTCTGCATATAATTTGGCCAAATGGGACATAATGGTACTTAATCCTAATTTTCGCTTATCAGCAATTTCGTCAACAGAAAATCCCTTTTGGTAGAGTTCCAACGTTTCTTTATAAGTCGTTGCTTCTTTCTTCTTTTTAACCACTTTTGATTTTTGAAAATCTTGAATGACTTTGATAAAGGCATCCCCGTATTTTTCCAGTTTTGCTTTTCCAACGCCGTCAATTGCCAGTAATTCTGAATCACTCATAGGTCTTTCTTTTTCCATTTGGCGCAAAGCCGCATCGCTAAAAATAACATAAGCTGGAACATTTTCTTCCTTGGAAATTTCGTATCGCAGTTTTCGTAAGGTTTCAAAAAGAGAATTAGCAGCAGTTTTGCTTTTAGCTTCTTTGATCTCAGTTTTGTCGGTATTTACTTTCTGAACGGTTGTCAATTGTACTTTCTCACCTTCAAACAATACCTTTTTCGCAAACGAAGTCAATCTGATTTTATTTTGTTGGTGAAAGGCAATTTCGCAATACCCCAAGTTGATGAGTTGGATTAAATATTGGTTCCAGTCAAACCAGGAAAGATCAATTCCAACACCGTAGGTTTTTAGGTTCTGGTATTCATTTTCGTAAATGTAAGCATTTTTGGAACCGCGCAAGAAGTCAATAATTACAGGCAATGGTTCGCTTTCCTGCAAGCGGATAATGGCCGAAAGTGCTTTTTGAGCAATTACGGTTCCATCGAAAAAGGAAGGTGGGTTTTTGCAAATATCACAATTGCCGCAGTTCTCCGTAACCAGTTCTCCAAAATAGGAAAGCAATATTTTCCGGCGGCAACTCAAAGCATCAGCATATTGCTTCATCCTTTCCAGTTTTGCCAGTTGCACTTCGGCATTCAAACCTTGAGATGCAAATTTTTGCAATTGTATCATATCGCCGTAACTTTCGAACAAAACAGTTTCGGACGGCAATCCGTCCCGACCGGCACGTCCAATTTCCTGATAATAGCCTTCGATATTTTTTGGCAAATTATAATGGATTACCCAGCGCACATTTGATTTGTCGATTCCCATTCCAAAAGCAATTGTGGCGCAAACCACCTGGCAATCGTCATTAATGAATTCGTCTTGGGTTTTGGAACGAATTTTATTGTCCAAACCGGCATGATAGGGCTTTGCATTAATGCCAATTTTTTGCAATTTTTCGGCCAATTCTTCCGTAGTTTTCCTGCTTAAACAGTAAACAATTCCGGATTCATTTGGTTTTTCTTTGATGAAATCTATAATTTGTTTGACTCTGTCTAAAGCGGGACGAACTTCCAGACTCAGGTTTTTTCTATCGAAAGAAGCGATAAAAACTTTAGGATTTTTTAAATTCAATTGGTCACTTATGTCCTGGCGTGTTGCTTTATCCGCTGTAGCAGTTAAAGCTAAGATTGGAGTAGAAGGGAAGCGGTTTTTTAAATAACCTAAATTGGTATAAGCAGGCCTAAAATCATGTCCCCAAGCCGAAATGCAATGCGCTTCGTCAATTGCAATAAGACTTATGGTTAAATTATTGAAAATATTATCCAGATAAGACAGGCTTTCCGGAGCAATGTAAACTAATTTTATCAGGCTCGATTTTAAGCTTTCCATATAAAATTGACGTTCCTCTTCATTTTGACTGCTGTTTATAAAACAGGCCTGAATTCCATTGGCTTTCAAACTATCGACTTGGTCTTTCATCAAAGCGATTAGTGGGGAAATTACGACTGTAATTCCCGGTAAAATCAATGCCGGTAATTGAAAACAAATTGATTTTCCACCGCCTGTTGGCATAATAGCCAAAGTATCCTGACCGGAAAGGGTGCAATTTATAATGTCTTCCTGATTGGGTCTGAATTTTTCAAAACCAAAATTTTCCTTGAGTGTATTGTGAAGTATTTGTGACGTTATCATTTAGGGAATATTGATTTTGGGAATTAAGATGCTTTTGCCGTTTTAATTTAAAAAGACGTTAAAGGTTCTAAAAAAAGTATACTAAAAAAGGAACTCGTTTGGGAGTTCCTTTTATTATTTTATTGAAGAATAGGATTAATCCTCATCGTCCTCGTCGTCATCTTCAGCCGAATCAATTTCGTCGTCATCGTCGTCATCGTCATCATCGCTATCTTCTTCATCAGAATCTGGTTTATCAAAGGTGTTTTCATCATCTTCATCATCATTGTCATCATCTTCATCATCATCAAGACCTTTTATTGGTACAATTGGTTCCACATCGATATCGATTTCATCATCTTCATCATAATTTTCAATTCGATCGGCAAGTTTAGTGCTCACTTTTACCAGATAAATAGTGTCTTCGGTTCCAACTTCAACGGCTTCAATCAGTTCGTTTTTAGTATTTCTAAAACGGATAATGTTTGAATCATCATACCCATCAGGAAATCTTTCGACCAGAAGATTCAAAATTTCATTGGTAAGTTTACTGTAATCAACAATTACTCTTTTCATAAAGTTTATTCTATAAATCTAACAAATAAGCAAAAATTAACGGAGCAACAATCGTAGCATCCGACTCAATAATAAACTTCGGGGTCTTAATGTCTAATTTTCCCCAAGTAATTTTTTCATTTGGGACTGCTCCTGAATAAGAACCATAACTGGTTGTAGAATCAGAAATTTGACAGAAATAGCTCCAAAAAGGAATATCATGCATTTCCATATCCTGGTACAACATAGGAACCACACATATTGGAAAATCGCCTGCAATACCGCCACCAATTTGGAAAAAACCAATACCATTGGCACTGTTTTTTGGATACCAATCTGATAAGTAAACCATGTATTCTATACCGGACTTCATTGTAGAAGCCTTCAACTCTCCTTTGATTACATAGGAAGCAAAAATATTCCCCATAGTACTGTCTTCCCATCCTGGTACAATAATAGGCAAATTTTTCACGGCAGCCGCATACATCCAACTGTCTTTTAAGTCAATTTCGTAATATTCTTCAAGAACGCCCGAAAGCAACATTTTATACATGAATTCATGCGGGAAATATCTTTCGCCTTTATCATCTGCATCTTTCCAAATTTTGAAAATATGTTTTTGCAGACGACGGAAAGCTTCATGCTCCGGAATACAGGTATCTGTAACGCGGTTTAATCCTCTTTCCAATAAATCCCATTCATCTTGTGGAGTTAAATCACGATAATTCGGAACTCTTTCATAATGAGAATGCGCCACCAAGTTCATAATATCTTCTTCAAGATTTGCACCTGTACAAGAAATGATTTGGACTTTATCCTTACGAATTATTTCGGCAAAAATCTTTCCAATTTCGGCAGTACTCATCGCACCGGCCATACTGACCATCATTTTTGCCCCATTGGCTAATTGTTGTTCGTATGCCTTTGCAGCATCCACTAAAGATGCAGAATTAAAATGCAGATAGTATTTTTCAATAAACTGGCTGATTGGTCCTTTACTCATTTTTTTAAATTTAAAGATTTAAAAATCGAAATATTGAAAAGATACTTTCAAATTTAGCGAATTTTTAAATTAACTAATTGTGTATTAACTATTTATTTTTATCGTAACCTAATATTTTTAGAACATCCTCAGCCGTTTGCTGTTCAGAGAACACTTCTGTTGCTAAAATTCCGTTTTCATCCCGATCAATTAATATATGTTTGGGCTGCGGAATCAAACAGTGATGCAAACCTCCATAACCGCCTATAGTTTCCTGATAGGCTCCCGTATTGAAAAATCCGATATATAATGGTTTTTCCTTGTTGTATTTTGGCAAATATATGGCATTCATGTTTTGCTCTGAGTTGTAATAATCATCGCTGTCACAGGTCAATCCGCCCAGTAATACCCTTTCGTAAGTATCATTCCAACGATTCACCGCCAACATGATAAAACGCTTGTTTATGGCCCAGGTATCCGGCAAAGTAGTGATAAAAGAGGAATCGATCATATTCCATTTTTCCCTGTCATTTTGTTGTTTTTGATACAAAATCTGATAAATCGCACCACCACTTTCTCCAACCGTGAAGGAACCGAATTCAGTGAAAATATTGGGAACATCCACTTCAGCCTCATCACAGGCGATTTTTATCTGATTGATGATTTCATCTATCATATATTGATAATCATATTCAAACGCCAATGAATTTTTAATTGGAAAACCACCGCCAATGTTCAAGCCGTCAAGTGTTGGACATTCTTTTTTTAATGCAACATAGACTTTAATACATTTAACCAATTCGTTCCAATAATAAGAATTGTCATTGATGCCAGTATTGATAAAAAAGTGCAACATTTTAAGTTCCAGTTTTTTATTTTCTTTGATTTCTTTTTTATAAAACGGAACGATATTTTTGTATCCAATTCCTAATCTTGAGGTGTAAAACTCAAATTTGGGCTCTTCTTCAGCAGCAATTCGTATTCCTATTTTAAATTTCCCTTTAATTTCTGCTTGAAGCAAATCGAGTTCTTCAAAATTATCAATAATTGGAATTGTATTTTTATGTCCGTTATTGACTAATCTTGCAATATTATGGATGTATTGGTCTCTTTTGAATCCGTTGCAAATGATATAAGTGCTTTTATTAATCTTGCCGGAAGCCATTAGATTTTCGACTATATTTATGTCAAAAGCCGAAGAGGTTTCTACATGAATATTGTTCTTAAAAGCTTCATTCATGACATATTCAAAATGAGAACTTTTAGTGCAATAACAGTAATAGTATTTCGCCTCATACTTATTTTTTTCCATTGATTTTCGAAACCAATTTTTGGCTTTGTTAATGTTATTGGAAATTTGGGGTAAATAGGTGAATTTTAACGGCGTTCCATAATCCTCTACCAATTTCATCAAATCGATATTGTGAAAATTAAGATTGTCTTTGTTTAAAGTAAACTCTTCTTGAGGGAAATAATAAGTTTGATTTATTAAATCGTAATATTTTGTATTCATTTGGATTTCAGTATTTTATATTAATTGTATTGTAAAATAAAACAAACTAAAATTCAAACCCTAATATTTGCATAAATAATTTGAAGCTTCTCATGATCGGCTTTCAAATATTGAAATAGATCAAAACAATACGTTTCTTTAATCGTATAAAACCGTTTCAATATTCTTAAAAAAGACTTATTGTTTTCGGTTTTACTGAAACTATAATGATTTGTATTTTGATTTTTTTTCATTGCTGCAAATGTAAAAAATATTATATACGAAATGCAACCCTTTTTGGTAAAAAAATATTAAGATTTATAATCTTCGAAAGCTTTTAGAATTAATTCATTTTCAACAGATTGATTTATTTTTATTTTCCCAATTCCATCGATCAAAGCAAACTGAATGTTTCCATATTCATTTTTTTTGTCGTGAATAAGTAATTCCATTATAGGTTCGATGTCATTTTCTTCAAAAACAACATCATCATAAATCGTCTTTATCGTAGTTTTAATCTGATTGTATTCCTCTTGACTGATCAATTTTTTTTCCAATGAAATATAACTTTCTAAAATCATCCCAATGGCAATCGCTTCACCATGCAATAAGGTTTTCTTGTTTTCATTCTCCAGAAAATAGCTTTCAATTGCATGACCAAGGGTATGACCAAAGTTCAAAGCTTTTCGAATATTTTTCTCGGTAGGATCTTGCATCACGATTTCATTTTTGATTTCAACTGATCGGTAGATCAATTCATCAAAATCGGCAAAATCTAAGGCTTTCAGATCCAGGAACTTTTCCCAATACGCTTTGTCATAGATTAATCCGTGTTTGAGCATTTCGGCAAGTCCGGAACGCATTTCATTCTTTGGTAATGTTTCCAGATATTGAGTATCGATAAGTACCATTTGAGGCACATTGATAACGCCAACCTGGTTTTTTAAATTCCCTAAATCAACCCCTGTTTTTCCTCCTACAGAAGCATCCACCATAGAAAGTAGAGTAGTAGGCACATGAATGAAATCTACGCCTCTTTTGAACGTTGAAGCTACAAAACCTCCCAAATCAGTAACAACGCCGCCACCAAGATTAATTACAATACTTTTTCTGTCGGCGCCAAGTTCTGTCAGGACATTCCAAATTTGGACACAGGTTTCTATATTCTTGTTTGGTTCACCCGCTTCAAACTCAATTATTTCAATGGTAAGATTGGTTTCTAAATAAGGCAGGAATTTTGTCAAACAAAATTCATTTGTTTTGCTATCGACAATAATAAACAGGCTGGAATATTTGTTTTCTTTTAAATGAAGATTTAGGGCTTCATATCCTTTTTCATTGAAATGTATCGGGTAATTGTTGGCTTGAATAGATTGCATTTTGTTTAATTTTATTTAAAAGGCAAAATAAAGTAATTTTTACTAATTATAATTCAAACTCTATCTATATTTGTGTAATTAAATCATAATAATGAAAAATTTATTCAATAACACTCAAATCGCCTTTTCATTAAAAAGCGATACAGAGCTCGATCGAGCTTATTTTCTATTTAAATTGATTGACAATCAGCCATTAGTTCGAATAGGAACTGCGGTAACCAATTTTGCCATAAAAGCAAATCTTCCGGTTGAAGGTTTAATTAGGGCAACAGTTTTCGACCATTTTTGTGGTGGTGTAAGCGAAGACGATTGTATTTCTGTAGTGGATAAAATGTATTCCAAAGGGGTTTCATCCGTTTTGGATTATTCCGTTGAAGGAAAAGAAGAAGAGGAACAGTTTGATGCTGTAATGGAAAAAACATTGAAGCTTATTCTTTTTGCCAAAGAAAAAAAGGCTATTCCATTCGCTGTTTTTAAACCAACAGGTTTTGGACGTTTAGAATTGTATCAAGAAATTGGCGAAGGAAAACAGTTGTCCCCAACTGAAAAAGAAGAGTGGGACAGAGTAGTAGCCCGATTTGATAAAGTATGCAAGGCGTCTTATGATAATGATGTTGCCTTATTGATTGACAGTGAAGAAAGCTGGATGCAGGATGCTGTCGATAATTTGGTCGAAGAAATGATGCGTAAATACAATAAATTGAAACCAATTGTTTTCAATACTTTGCAAATGTACCGTTGGGATCGATTGGATTATTTGAAAAAATTACACGTGCAAGCAAAAACAGTAGGATTCCACATCGGGATGAAACTAGTTCGTGGAGCCTATATGGAAAAAGAAAATGAACGAGCCCAAGAAAAGGGTTATAAATCCCCAATATGTTCATCCAAAGAAGAAACCGATGAAAATTACGATGCGGCGGTAAAATATATGGTTGATAACCAAATGTCTGTTTTTGCGGGTACCCACAATGAATTAAGTACCTATTTCCTGATGGATTTGATGCAAGAAAAGGGGATAAAAACCAATGATCCTAAAA
>Ga0208789_1001317_pt1 | contig 14537 bp, 8 predicted proteins | sample Methanotroph_Enr_FD_187368 | JGI IMG/M metagenome (GOLD analysis project Ga0208789, IMG submission 187368) | Enriched soil microbial communities from Old Woman Creek wetland in Ohio, USA - Methanotroph_Enrichment_5 (SPAdes) (version 2) | ecosystem: Environmental > Terrestrial > Soil > Wetlands...
TGCAGATTGTATAACGGAAAGCCTGAGGTCAATAAATTGGGAGGAGCGTGTGAGATAATTGAACAAAGCCCTATAGAAAACCTTTTCAGCTTTTTCGCGTGAAACCTGCGTTGCATACAGATAATATGCATAATTAGGAATGCCGCTGTTTATGTGAACACCCTCATTATCCTCCTGACCTTTATAAATTTCATTTAAATGTGCTGGCTGCCATGCAGGTGAATTTATTCCCGTTCCCCCGTTGTGCGGGTTCGACATATCGCGAAGCGCACCGGTTGGAAAATCTGATGCAGTTGACTTAACAACATCTTCTCCTATTTTCCAATCCTCACGATCGAGCATGCACCCTGAAATATCGGCAAAACTTTCGTTTAGCGCACCTGATTGGCCCTGATATTCAAGGTTAGCAGAATTCCCAACAACAGCATGTCCAAGTTCGTGCGCTCCTACATCAAATCCTCCCGATAAAGGTTTAAACGTGGTTCCCCCATTGCCAAAAAAGGCCGCAGTTCCATTCCAGAAAGCATTTTCCATGCTGCTGCCATCTTCGTTGGTAATGTTAATAATCAAAGGAATATCGCATCCTTTGTTATTGATAGAATTCCAACCATGGGTAACCCTGTAGTATTCGTAAGTAGCTGTAGCAGTATATTGAGCTGATACAGCTTTAGTCGGCCAGGTTGAAATACTTGAAGATGCTACCAGCGACGCAGCAAAATTTGCTCCTGTCGAAGTATTATTGGCATCGTAAGTCGATATCATGCCGCTTCCTGCAGAAGCAATATACATGGGGCGCGATATGTCAGCCATGTAATAAGTGCCACTTTGCAGGTATGCATGAAAACTACGGCTGACCCCATTAAGATCAATGCCTGTAGCTGTAACATCTCCGTCACTTTGGGTGTTATTATAAAAATAAAGGATTTCGCCGGTTGTTGCATCCACAAAATATTCCCAGCGCTCAACCAGGTTAGGCCTTACTGTTAAATGCCATGTAAGCCTGGCTGACTTCAGTAATCCATCTTTATGATAAACAACAAGTTCGGACTCAGGGCCGTTATATTTCAGAAAGGTCTTTTCTTCGGGAAGCAACTCCCGGAAGGAGGTGTGTGATTTCACATCACTAATTGCACGCTCACTGGCATATGATTGGGCTATTACAGGAACTACCGAACTCATTTCCGGTGTAGGGTAACTATTCCCATTGAAAAGATCGATGCTGCCATTGCGTTTATGAAGGTATATTTCACCACCATAAACAGGAATTCCTTTAAATTTCTGAGCCAGTTTAATATGCTGCATGCCAAGTTCGTCGTAGTCTGATTTTATTATCTCGAACTCTGAAGCAGGATCAGAAATCTCCAGAACTTGTTTCAACGCTGTAAGATATTCAATTGACAGCTCCTGGTCCGAAACTGCTTTCCCATATGATTTGGTGGATAAAGGGAGATGTCCTTCAACAAAAATCAGCCTGCCATTTGAATTAAAACCCGGATTCGAAAACACATGGTGATCTAACTTGAGGGAATTGAAGTTTGCCTGTATAGGCCGAAACTGAGTCTGTGAAGGATTAATTCTCTTTTTAACACCGTTCAATGGCTGCACAGCCTGTGGAAGCCCGATAGTTTTACCTGGAAGTTTCTTTTTGACCGAAAAAGCATTGTTCTGTGCCTGAATTTGAATATTGGTATTCAGAAATACCAATACTAAGAGAAGAGTAGATATTTGTTTCATAAATCCTGTTTTTATTTAACAATAGTATTCAGTTGTGTATAAAAGTCTTTTATTTCGTTGGGAACAGAAAATTGAGATTCGCCCCATTTAAATTCGGTAGAATCACCGGCAAAATAATATTTAATGAACCAGGTCATATTCCCCGGATGATTAAAGGAAGGATGGTTCAGTTTGAGCTTGTCAACCTGCATGAAAATCTCACGGGTATGTTTTTTACTAAGTTTTTTTACCCTGCTTTGTGAATTATCTGGAAGACTGTTGAAAACACGGCCATCCTGATGAATTTCAAAACTTTTATACATCCCGGTAAAACCGCCTCCGCTACCAAAAATTAGTTTTTCGCTTTTTGCCTCAGCTACCTTGCCGGTAGATGAACATGAGGCAAACAATGTAACTATGAAAAAGGAAAGAAGTATTCGTGTAATCATAAAAAAGTTGAGATTAGTTATTGAAATCCGATTAAGATAAGTGCTAAACAGCCAATTAGCAGAAAGGTTTGCGTCAAAACCGGTAAATTGAAAATTCTTTACCAAATATAGTTTTTAATGTCATTTAAAACCTGAAACCAAAATTAACAAAACAATTCAATGGTATAAGTTCAGTGATGCTTTTTATGCTTTTTACGCTGTAAATGTACTATTTTAGCTGCCGGCCGGAATCATGTAAAAACAGGATATTATTGATTTCAATATTTATACCAATATACTTTATTAATTTTCTGTAGTCTAACTTGATTAATTCATATACTTCAAAAAAGACAAAAGTAAAAGGATAAAGGCAAAAGGATCAAAACATTATGAAGGCAATCATAAAAATCATCTTTACAAAATAAATTATGAAAATGATTTGCAACTGCCTGACTTTTATCTTTTTACTTTTATCTTTTATCTTCTGCACGAATAATACAAGCTAAAAGAACAGACGTTGAATTTAGGTTTTAGCGAATTTTTAGAAATAGTCCAGTTTCAGTCATATAAATGCAACCTTTGTTTTCTTTCCACTAAGCTGTATCATTCAAAATACTCCTTAACTTTGAAACCGGATAATAGAAACAGAATGGACGAGAATACAAAACTTCGATTTAAAAATATACTTTCAAAACCAAGGTCGCTAATTGTTATAGCCGCAATTCTTTTTCTTCCGCTTCTTTTTATCGGTACTCACACCAGCCACGACTGGGGCGACGATTTTGCTCAATACATTCACCAGGCTGGAAATACAGTACACAACATTCCACAATCCCAAACAGGTTATATCTACAACACGTTAAATCCAAGAATCGGGCCAAAAGCCTACCCTATGGGATTTCCACTTATGCTGGCGCCTGTGTATGCAATTGCAGGCAATAAAATTGAGGCTTTTATAACATTAATCTCACTGCTTTATATTGTGCTTGGAATATTGATGGTCGTTTTTTACCGAAACTATTTCTCATGGATCACGGCGTTGGTTTTAGCCGTCATTTTTCTTTACAACCCGCAGGTGGTTCTTTTTAAGCGTGAGGTAATGTCGGATATTCCTTTTTCGGCATTGCTGGTGTTAAGCTTTATACTACATCAGAAGTTAAAGCCGGGAAACCTGAAACAATTAATTGTATTGGCTTCAGTTTCCGGATTTATGCTTGCTGTAAGACCAGCCGGCATCGTTTTTATAGCAGCAGTCGTAGTCGAACAAATTGATTCTTTAATCAGGCATAAAATCAAGGCAACTGAGTTTGCCACTCGCGGAGGTATCTTAATCCTGATTCCATTTCTGATCTACTACATGATCAATTTATATATCTTTAAAATTCCTTCAGGAGGGAGTATTCGCGACTATCTCCTTTTCTATGATCCCGTCAATTTAATAAAGACCATTCCTGAAAACCTGGCTCATTATATTGAAGTTCTGAGGTACCTGTATGTTCCTCAAGCTGGTATTTTTAACGGACTTTCTTCGTTACTCGGTTCATTGATGGTAACTATGATGTTGCTCGGATTTATAAAACGAATGATGCAAGGGCCTCAAGTGATTGATTGGTGCTTTATCTTTTATGGTATCATGTTATTGGGTTATAATTATAATAATTCAGGTTCAAGGTTTTTGGTTCCGCTCGGATTTATTTTTCTGTTTTATGCAGTAACAGGATTAAAAACCGTTCAGCTTCTACCCCAGGTTCCAGCATGGAAAAAGGCTATATCTTCTGGTATACTAATCATGCTGTTATTTATGCCTGGTCTGATAAGCATAATTCGTTTGGGAGGTAATACTCTCGAAGGGCCGCAACAGAAATCAGCTATTGAAGCATTTAGCTATATCAGCAAAAATGTTCCAGCCGATGCAGTGGTAGTATTTGCCAAACCACGTGCGCTGGCTTTGTATGCAGGTTGCCAAAGTTTGGCTGATCCGGCAACCACCGATCCAACGCTGCTGCATGTGCAGATAACGAAAGCCAATGCCTCGTATTTGCTAATATACAGCAAACTCACCAGCGAATCCATGATTCGCTATTCGCAGGTGATGCAAAACCGGCTGACGAAACAGTGGGCAAACAATGAATTTGTGCTTTACCATATCAATCCCGTTATTCCTTCAGCACATCGCTAAGTACCTGTACCGACTTTATTTCTCCAAAAGCGGGAAGATGAATCCTGAAATACTCAAGCATTTTCGACAATAATTCGCTTCTTGTAGAATGATCAGCCACGATGCTTATAATACCGGAATTAAGTGCGGTAAGCACTTCGGACAGCCTGTTGCTGAGTGGTGAAGATAAATAATATGGGTGATCCGGGGGATGAGAGCAGAAATTACCTCCTTCCATATCAAAATAAGTATCGTTGACACTAAAATTATTATGCGGATCGAATCCCATAAATTGCGTAAGGCCAATGGTAAATGACAACGGAAAACCAGAGATGGCTCCAGTTGCACGGTCGAGGTTCAGAATTGCATCTTCGATAAATTCATATAAATTCGCATCAGCCATCTGGGCTGAAACCGTGTGTGAAAGAAGCTCACTGATATAAATGCTTACGGCAGTTTTTGCCATATCGGTTGCAATACCATTAAGCTGATATTCGCATGATGCATCGCGCATTACACGCATGCCCTCCCCCTCTTTATGATTGGCAACCAGATGAATAATGGATAAAGGAGCAAAAAGATTTCGCTTGATACGCGCTCCTTTTTTACGCACGCCTTTTACAATATAGGTCTGTAGCCCCAACTGCTCCGTATATACCCGGGCTATTATGCTGGTTTCGGAATAATCCATACAATGGAGTACAACTCCTTTAGTCGAAATAATCATACTCCGAAATTAAATAAAAAGTTGTTAGAAGTATTCAGGAAGATTGAATCCCTTGAGGAAGAATAAGAATTGGGCAAAACTTTTAGCGCACAAACAGTACTTTTCCTGTTTTTTTCTGACTGCCATCGGGATTCGTCACAAAAATAAGATACACCCCTGTGTTGACCCTGCGCCTTTCGAGGTTGGTACCGTCCCAGATTACCTGCCCTCCCTGCGCCTGGGTTTCCCAAACTAATGCACCCGATACGTCCGTAATTTTTACGTTCGATTCTGCCACCAGGTTGCTTATAAAAACCGGGCCCAGGTATCCGGGCCGCACCGGGTTCGGATAAATAAACAACGAATCGAGGGTTGACCTCGTTTCTACTTTATAGTCTTTATATGACACTATTCCCAGGGAAGTGCCGAAATACACCTCGCCGTTGCTGGAAATCTTAATGGATTGTATGGAGTTGGACAATAACGGGCTGTTGGATTCGGTAAAATGCAACAATTCCGTGCCTCCGTCGGCCGACATCAGGAAAACTCCTGCTTTATCGGTTCCAAGCCACTTTTCGTTGTTCCCGTTTACGGCTATGGCAGTAATGAGTTCGGTTCCAAGCAGTGTATGAAGAAAGCCTGCCTCTTCAACCTGAACCGGTTCAGCATCGAAATTGCCTCCTGTAAATACATTTCCCGGTGAAAAAATACGAGCCACACCCTGATCTGTACCCAGCCACAATTCTCCGTTTCGGTCAACAGCCATGCTGTTAATACTTGATCCTGGAAGCTTGCCATTACCTTCGGCACTGGTTAGTTTTTTATATTTATCGTCAGCAATGTTATCTGGGGTATAGTTATCGTTGTAAACAAATAATGCCAGGTCGCGACATTGAATCCATTTCTGATTATCTTTATCTATAACAATACCTCCTACATCAATAGCTGTACCTTTATCTCCAAGATTGTATGATTTCCATTCGCCTGTAGATTTGCGCATTGACAAAACATTCGGTGCAATATCGTTGGTAACCCACAGGTTGTTGTCCTGGTCGAAGGCTACACCTCCGATCCTAAGGTATCCGGATCCATATCCAACAACATTCTGTAATGAACTGTTTTCAGTCGTATAAATTTCTTTCAGTTCTCCATGATCGAATTCGATCAATCCATATCCCCAGCTTCCCATGAAAGCATGACTTCCGTCCCGGGGATCTGCCGCTATGCATAAAATGTCACGCATTGAAGCCAGCTCAGGAATATTCACCTGGTTGAAACTACTCCATGAATTGTTAACTAATGTATAAAATTGAGCACTATGGAAGAGATTCCCAAATGATGCGTCCCGGCCACCGGGAACCGCCCATAACTGCTTACCGCTGATATCCATGGCAGCTACATCCCGCGACGCAGGCCCGTTAAAGGTATAATTGGATCCGATAAAATCATTGCCAATAGTCCATAATCCGTGGTCATTATCAGCGATCCACACTTTACCATCCCTATCAATCAGAGCATCATTCGGCCTGACAGTGCCCGGGTTGTATGAATAATAACCCACATCAAGGATGCCGTCCGGATTATAGCTATCCACTCTTAAATAATTGCAGAGTAACAAGCGCTCACCGCAAACTCTCAAAGAGGTGTGGTTTGAATGATTGTTTGGGGCAAAGTATTTCCAGCTATTCCCATCGTTCACGAACAATGTGTCAGAGTCGAATGAATATTTCGTCTTGTTAGCATAGACTTTCCCCGCAAACGACACGATAAGGTTGAAATTATCATTTGGCCCTGTAATGGAATTGTCCCTGACCCAATTAACATAATAAGCCAGATTTTCTGAGGCGGAAGCTTTATAAATGCCTTTTTCGGTAGCAGCATAAAGAGTATTGTTATCCTGGTGAAAGGTGAGTGCTTTAACATTAATCTGTGAACCGGAAGGTCCGATATAATATGTATCCTTAATTTCCTGTTTTTCAATATCCAGCACTACAATTCCGAAACCGCAGGCAAGGTATGCCAGTTTATCAATGATCAGGATACTGTTAATGGTCTTATCCCCAAGTATCTGTTTGCGTTTGATATCAGGGATATTCACCACTTCCTGACCTTTAATTAGATCGATATTTGTATTTGAGTAGGCCACGACCAAAATATTCAATTGACTGCAAAAAGCAATACTGCTGATACCTATATCCGAAAGCCCGCCCGGAGTAACCTTATTGAGCCGGTTAAGACTATTGTCTGTTTTATCAAAATAAAATAAGCTATATGGAGTAGCTGCAAAAATTAAATTATTAGCTTCAGCTACAGCTATACATTCATTATATGGCAAATGGTCAAGCCATTGATTATAGTTTACAGTTTGTGCTCTTGCCTGATGTATTGACGCTGTCAGTATGTAAAAAACCAATAAAATAAGGGTATAAAACTTCATAAGACTTTATTATAACCGGATGCTTAATAATAACTCTGCGAAATGATTTTTAGTATATTCATTAGTTCATAAAACGCATGTTGCATTGCCTTTAAGTATGAACCTGCTGTTTTCGTTTCCAAAACAAACCATTCTTTGCCATTTACCCTGGCAATATGCTATTTATACATAAATCAAAGCTCTTGCATCCCTAATTATATAAAAACTAAACATTTACTCGTAAGAGAATTATAACTTTTTACTTAAACATCTGGCATTAAATGAAATAACATTGTATTAATAAAATTTACATAAACTTTAAGGTCTCATTTTTAAAATATTTATTACCTTCACGACCCAAAAACCGCAGAAACCTGCATTAATATTCTGAAAATCATCAGCTGGTGATAAAATAATATTATGCTAAACTCTAATACTGTTTGAATAAACCTTTACGTAGGAAATGATTCACTATTCTGATTTTGCCATAGTTGAAGGCCTCCGGCTCAATAGTGATTTCATTATTCGCTATGTGTATAAGGAATTTTTCCCTACCATAAAATATCTTATCAAAAACAATGCAGGCCTCGAAGAGGATGCAGAAGACGTATTTCAGGAAGCTTTATTGGTAATTTTAACTAAAATAAAGGACGATAATTTCGAACTAAGTTCCTCGTTTATAACCTATCTGTATTCTATTAGCAAGAATATCTGGCTCCAGAAACTTAAACGCAAACGGATGACACACAAAAACCAGGATGAACTAACCCGTTACCTGGATAATCCTGAAGTGGGAACTGAGGTTCACCTGGAATATGAGGAAAAATACCAGTCGTTCGTCAGGCAGTTTGATAACCTGAGTGAAGACTGTCAAAAGCTACTGAAACTATTCCTTACTAAAATGTCGGCCAAAGACATTGCCGAAAATATGGGATATAAGTCTGAGTTTTATGCGAAAACCAAGAAATATCTTTGCAAGGAAGCGTTGAAAAAAATGGTTGAAAACGATCCCGAGCTAAAAGGAATCATAAAATAGCATCAGCAGGGATCCATTACCGAAAATACCAACGCAAGGGGAAAAATGCTTTCATCTTATACATCCGGAATTGTAACCATAGGCGATTTGCCTCTGGGTGGGAATTATCCCATCAGGATACAATCCATGACCAATACCGATACCAATAATATTGATGCTACTATTGCGCAAACCATAAGGCTGGTGAATGCAGGTTGCGAGATGGTACGCATCACGGCGCAAGGCATCAACGAAGCCAATAACCTCGCGCTTATCAAAAAAGGGTTAAAGGCGAAAGGCATAAATATTCCACTAATTGCCGATATCCACTTTAATCCCCGCGCTGCTGAAATTGCCGCCGGAATAATTGAAAAAGTAAGGATAAATCCTGGTAACTATGCCGATAAACGTGATTCGCACAGTAATCTGACCCTTAAAGCATATGAAGAAGAACTCGAACGGATAGCCGAACGCCTGCATCCTTTGCTTGCAATTTGCAAACAAAACGGAACAGCCATCAGGATCGGTACTAACCATGGATCTTTAAGCGGCCGGATTATGGACCGTTATGGTGATACGCCCGAAGGCATGGTTGAAAGCGCACTGGAATTTGGCCGGATCTGTTTGCATGAAGGGTTCAGAAACGTAGTATTCTCCATGAAATCGAGTAATGTCCGGGTAATGGTGCAATCCACCAGGCTGCTGGCGCAAAAAATGCAGTCCGAAGGCATAAATTTCCCGATTCATCTCGGAGTAACTGAAGCCGGTGATGGTGAAGACGGCATCATCAAATCAGCAGCAGGAATTGGCACTCTACTCGAAGAAGGCATTGGTGATACCATCCGAGTTTCGCTTACCGGTGCTCCCGAAATTGAAATTCCTGTTGCAATAGCTATTACAGAAAGGTATAATGCTTCGCGAAAGCAAAAAAAACAGGGGATAACCGACCTGCCAACTCCGGTTAATAAACAATTCGACAGGCGTGAAACCATTGCCGTTTCAGGTATTGGCGGCAATAACCCGGTGGCTGTTATTACAGAAACAAATGGGGTAAAATACCTGGTTGATGAACATTTTTCGGCCACTCAATCGTTGCCTGACCATGAACTACAATTGCTGCATTGGATTGAAGGAAATGCAGCGCAAATGCGCAAGCAACTGGAAAACATAAAATCGGAAAGCAAAAAACCCAGTATTCTTAAAAATAAATATCAAACCGATAACCTGCTTCGTTTCCAGGTGGACAGCGCTATTGATTTCGGAAGTTTACTCGTTGATGGAATTGGTAATGCCATTTGGCCGCTTGCCCCAAAATTACAGCCTGATGCTGTTAATCACATAGCTTTTGCAATTCTACAGGCCACCCGCGCCCGCATTACACGAACTGAATTTATTTCATGCCCCTCGTGTGGCCGTACACTTTTCGATATTGAAACTACGCTGCAGCAGGTAAAAGCTGCAACCCAACACCTGAAAGGGCTTAAAATTGCTGTTATGGGCTGTATCGTAAACGGCCCCGGCGAAATGGCTGATGCCGATTACGGCTATGTGGGAGCTGGAGCCGGTAATGTTACACTTTATAAAGGAAAGAATATTGCATATAAAAACATTCCTCAAATCGAAGCCATTCCGAGGTTAATTGATATGATTAAGCAATCGGGCGATTGGAAAGAACAGGAAGAATCAAACGCGGGATAGGTTCTTTGAAATCCCAAGTTCAAAATCCCATCCCTCGCGGCGGGACAAATTCCAAGTCTGTAATTTTCTTTTAATATTCCCTGGGGCTTGGTGTTTGAAATTTGGGGCTTTGAATTTCAAATAAATAGCAGGATTTGTCTTGTTTTGAGCACAAACGCTTTTTATTTTTTACATCGCACTATTCTAAGCCACTAACCACATACAGGCTTTGAGGCAGTATATTAAAAACAAAGGGAGTATGGCCCAGCGATTCCCCGTCAGCTTCCATAAACATGCGCGGTTCAGAATGAATAATTATTTTTGAAGATCTGAATGTACTCACCTCAGGCAAACGGGTGAAACTTCCATCGAAAAGCTTAACAATATTCCGGATAATCTTGAATTTGCCGATTGGTTTAATCAGTGTCATGTCAAACAAGCCATCATCGGGCAGTGCTCCCGGAGCCTGTTTCATACCACCTCCGTTATACTGACAAATACCAACGCTCATACTGAAAATATCAGAAGCTATTTTCTCGTTATCAAGCATAATGGTTACTTTGGTACTGGTATATAAAAACAAACTCGACAGAATATTCACTACATACGACATGGGATTCCCTTTCCCCATATCTTTCTGCATATTGGTTTTTTTTGCTACCATCGCATCAAATCCCATCCCGGCCATATTGATAAAATAGCGTGTTTTTTCAATGCCTTCATTAGCAATGTATTTAATAGTGCCGGTATCCTGGATAAATATCTTCCGTTTGGTAATCAGTTTTATTGCCTGTTTGTAATCGCCGGGAATGTTGAACATACGGCACCAGTCGTTGCCGGTACCTACCGGGATCATTGCCAGTGTTATCTTATCAGTCGGAACATGAGCCTGCGTGAATATCCCGTTAACCACTTCATTTAAAGTTCCATCACCACCCACTACAATAATATTCCGGTAACCGTTTTCGACATATTTGCGTGTAAGAATAACAGCATGGTCACGGTGTTCGGTAAAAACATTAACAAATCTGATACCCGCATCAGTAAGCAGAGCCGCTATTTCGAGCCAATCCTTTTCCCCTTTGCGTTTCCCGGCATTGGGATTAACAATTACAAACCACTCCATATCTCAGTATTAAAACAATGAATCTTCTTTTCAAAGGCGAAAGATAGGAATAATCTTTTTAGGGCTGATAAAACAGGTAAAATTGGGGTCTTTATTGGGTTCAGTGCTGAAAGTTCAAATGCCTTCGGCGTTCAAAGTGCAAATACCTTTGGTGTTCAAGGTTCCCTGCCTGCTGACGCAGTCAGGCAGGAAATGCTTGCGGCGTTTAAGGTTTAATGTTCGATGGTTGGATGAGTTTGAATGTTATTGCGTTACACACTTTCGGGATTCGCCCCAACGCACTTTCTCCCACTCTCCCCTTCTTCCACTCGCCCACTTTCAGATAACCCTTCCTTCCCATTTCCCTTTTCTCAGATAAATCCACGAAAGTGCACCCAGAACAATTGCGTACATATATTCACAAAGCCAAACTATTTCAATAGGTTGACGGAGTTTTACAGCCAGGAGCCATGCGAATACAAGGTATAAACTTAGTGTAAACAACTCAATGGCTAGGCCACTGCGTGTGTTACCGGTACCAAGCACACCGTTAAAAAGAACAATAGTAGCCGAAAACAGGAAAACAGCACCGAGAATTATATAATAAGAATCTATTGAAGCTGCCTGTAGCGCTATATCATTTGTGTAAATAGAAATCATAAAGTGAGGGATAAATGCAGCCAGTACAGCGATTGTAAGCATTATACCCATACTGAAAACCAAAACCTTGCTAACTATTGGAATAACCTGCTTCGAATATCCGGCTCCAATGGCATTACTCACAATGCTGCTTGTAGCTGAACTCATTGCCCAGGCCGGTATCATAAGAAGCATGTAAATACTTCGGATTATATTGGAAATAGCCAGAGAAGTTTCACCCATTTTTTCGATCAGCAGGAAAAACCCAAACCAGACCGCATGTGATAAAACAAACTGTATCATAATATAAAGTGAAAGGTCAAGAGTACTTTTAATGATCGAGAGATCAGGTTTTACAAAAGCAAAGAGTTTGTATTTTGCAAGGTGAGCTTTTCGTGCCGTGATGGCAAAAAAGAAAAGCAAGGCACAGGCTTCGGAAATGGAAGAGGCCAGCCCGGCGCCTGCTATTCCCATTTCAGGCAACCCAAGTTTGCCGAAAATCATTCCGTAATCCAGAATTACATTAAGACCAGCCATTATTGCCGCGCTTATGCTGATATATTTAGTAAATGTAATTCCCGTATAAAATGATCGGAACAGTAAGGCTGACGAAGCAAAAAACAATCCGAAAATCCTGTATTTCAAATAAATGGTACTTGCCTGAAATACATCGGCAGAAGCAATAAATGGTTTAAGTATCTGAGCACCAAATAAAAAGATGAGTATTGTAAGAATAAGAGTTAAAAATCCTATAAAATAAAATCCGTTATCGAATATAGAGCCGATTGCCGGATAATCTTTTTCCCCATGCCTCCGGGCGATCAGTATTTGCACACCGGTTGTAAAACCGTAAGCCACCATAAAGAGAGTTACATAAAACAATCCACCAATCGCTGAAGCACCCAATTCAACAGCGCCTACGTGTCCGAGGAAAGCAGTATCAGTAACATTAACAATATTCTGTGCCACCAGGCTGATGATGATGGGCCAGGAGATATTCCAGATTTTTGCTATAGAAGGGGTATGGGTGGGCATGGGTAAAAAAAGGTTAATAGAAAATGGAGAAATGGTTGAATTTGTAACTCAGATGTGAACTGATAATAATCCGGGGGCAAAATTAGTGGATTAATTTGGGAATAATAGCTATCAGTTTAATCAGCGAAAAGATGATAGCTCAAAAACCGGACAAGTTGGGAATCGGATTCCCAATTTGTCTGGTTTTAATGAATGCTTAGAATACAGGGATTAAATTCAACTAACTGTGTCTGCACACCCGAAGGGTGTTTGACACGGTTAAAGGAGAAGAGAAAATTGGAAATAGATCTCGGATTTATCCTGTTTGTTACAGTAATCATTTCAGTGTCAGACACCCGTTGGGTGTGCAGACACTGAAAACTAAAAATCAAATGTAATTCCCTGCGCTAATGCTGTTTGTCCACTGAAGTTGATAGTATTGGTTTGTCGGCGCATATAGGCTTTCCAGGCATCCGAACCGGATTCTCGTCCTCCACCAGTATCCTTCTCGCCACCAAAGGCACCTCCAATTTCAGCGCCGGAAGTTCCGAGATTTACGTTTGCAATTCCACAATCAGAACCGGTTTCGGAGAGGAAAGTCTCGGCTTCAACGAGGTTTTCGGTAAAAATGCAGGATGATAATCCCTGCGGAACATTGTTGTTGAGGCTGATTGCTTCTTCAATAGTTTTGAATTTTATCAGGTAAACAATAGGCGCAAATGTTTCTTCCTGTACCATTTTGTAATGGTTTTCGGCTTCAACAACTGCCGGCAGAACATAATTCCCGTTTGGATATTTTTCGCCATTCAGACTTGTCCCACCATAAGCAAGTTTTCCACCTTCTTTCTGAACTTCTTCAATGGCATGAAGGAAGTTATTTACAGCTTTCCCATCAACCAAAGGCCCGATCAGCGTATCTTTTTCAAGGGGATTGCCAATTCGGTCGCTGATACTTTTATAAGCGGCAACCAAACGGTCTTTTACAGTTTCGTAAACAGATTCGTGTATAATAAGCCGGCGAGTGGAGGTACAGCGTTGTCCGCAGGTTCCGACGGCACCAAATACAACCGATTGAAGGGTCATATCCAGATCAGCATGTTTGGAAATTACAACAGCGTTATTGCCACCAAGTTCCAGTATAGTTTTCCCGAGGCGTTTCCCTACAATTGCTGCTACTTTCCTGCCTACAACTGTTGAACCGGTTACCGATATCAAAGATATGCGTTTGTCGGCTGCGAAGTTATCACCAAGTACAGTTGATTTTGCCACTATCATATTGAAAACACCTTCAGGAACATTATTCTTCCTGAGTGTTTCGGCAATGATATTCTGAACTGCAATTGCACAAAGCGGGGTTTTTGAACTGGGTTTCCATATCACTACATCACCTGCAATAGCTGCCAGCATAGCATTCCAGCCCCAGACGGCTACCGGGAAATTAAAGGAAGTAATAATTCCAACGATACCGATTGGATGATATTGGTCGTACATGCGGTGGAAAGGGCGTTCGGAATGCATGGTTGCTCCGTTCAGCAGACGTGATTGTCCAACCGAGAATTCACAGATATCAATCATTTCCTGAACTTCGCCAAGGCCTTCTTCGTATATTTTTCCCATTTCAAGGGAAACAAGATAACCAAGTTCAGCTTTTTTCTCCCGCAAAGCT
>Ga0208789_1001318_pt1 | contig 14534 bp, 5 predicted proteins | sample Methanotroph_Enr_FD_187368 | JGI IMG/M metagenome (GOLD analysis project Ga0208789, IMG submission 187368) | Enriched soil microbial communities from Old Woman Creek wetland in Ohio, USA - Methanotroph_Enrichment_5 (SPAdes) (version 2) | ecosystem: Environmental > Terrestrial > Soil > Wetlands...
TTCCTGCGAATTTTCAACAGCACGGAGCGAGTTCCTATCAAGAAATATATAACTAGCAATCGATTCAGGTTTAAGAAGATGGATGAAAATAATCTAATTAAATTAATAATGTACTGCGAAAAAACCATAATGTGAAATGAAGTTTTTTGCTATATATATTCTTGTATTCTTTAGCTTTCTATCGGATTTGTCTGGTCAGGAGAAGGATAATATACAAATTAGCGGTTCATTTCGGAATTTGACTTTCCAGGAGTTTGTAACAAGGCTTGAGAAAGAATACCCGGTTCATTTTTATTTCGAGGAAAAATGGGTCGGATCGTTCGTTGTAAATCTTGATGCCAAGAACCTTTCAGTCCCGGAAGTAATGAATAAACTATTGGTGTCGACAAAGTTGGATTATGTATATCAACCTCCCGGTTCAGTTTTCATTTTGCCTGATAAAAAATTCGTTCATCAGCTTCCTGAATATTATTTGCCAAGTACCAGTCTCGACTCACTGCAAAGTGTGCAGAGGAGTTTGACAGGAATAGAGGAGAAATATATCCTCGGCCGTCAACCCGACAGGATTAAAACAATCATCATTGGAAGCTGGGATAAAGCAAAAAAGGGGAAAATGGCTGTAATTACCGGAAAGTTGACTGACGAAGAAACCGGTGAGTCGCTTGTTGGTGCTATAATCTATGTTCCTGCCTTGAAGAAAGGAGCAGCTACGGATGCAAATGGATTCGTGACTCTTGTTTTGAAGCCGGGTGTTTATTCCGTAGTTTTTCAGTATTTAGGAATGACAGAAACCAGGGGGAATCTTGATGTCCGCTCCGATGGTTTTTTCTCGTTGACTTTGAAAAAACAATTTCATGCATTTGGTGAAGTTTTGATACATGGCGAAAAAACACAAAAAAGAAGTTCAAAACCGGGATTGGAAAATGTTTCTGCGAAAACCATGAAAGAATTGCCGACTTTGATGGGAGAAAAGGATGTAATGAAGGTTGCGCAGATGCTACCGGGAATAGTCAGTGTTGGTGAGGGGTCAGCCGGGGTCAACGTGCGGGGTGGAAATGCCGACCAGAATTTATTTTACATTAATGAAGTACCAGTTTATAACAGTTCTCACCTGTTTGGATTTTTCTCATCCATTAACTCCGACATTATTGATAATTTTTCGATTTACAAAGGCCAGATACCTGCTGAATATGGAGGTCGGTTATCTTCGGTTTTCAATGTAGAAACCCGCAAGGGGCATAAAAACAATTTTTTTACCCAGGGAGGTGTCAGTCCGGTGTCGGCGAATGTCGAGATTGAAGTACCCATTGTAAAGGAAAAAGTCTCTATGATTCTTAGCGCACGTTCTTCCTATTCCGATTGGATTTTAAAACGTTTAAAAGATCCGGATTTAAGAAACAGCCAGGCTTCATTTTACGATTTTGCAACTGTTCTTGATTTTAACTTGAACGATAAAAATCAAATCGGTGTATTTGCATACAACAGCAGCGATAATTTCAACCTGAATGGTTACACCGAATATGCCTATGGAAACCTGGGGGCTTCGGTAAATTATACGCATCGCTTTTCTCCGGGCTTGAAATCTTCTGTTTCTGTAATTGGCTCAAATTATAACTTTGAAACTATAGGAAAAAGTTCAGCCAGCGAAGCATATAGTCATGCTTATAAATTGAATCATTACGAATTTAGGGGTAGTCTCAGTTGGTTGGCCACCGAACGACATAGTTTTAAAGTTGGAACTAATGTGATTTTATATGATCTGAATCGTGGAGTTGTTAAACCATACGGAGGAGAATCTTTTATGAAACCTGTTGATCTGGGGATGGAAAAAGGATTGGAAACTTCATTTTTTATTGATGATAACATCAGCCTTGGGCCACGATTGAATTTTTATACCGGACTTCGCTTCAGTATGTTTACTGAACTGGGGCCGAAAACGGTGAGGAACTATTTTTCAGGAACTCCTTTTGACGATAATAATGTCGCCAGCACTAAAGTTTATCAGGGTGGTGACCGAATATCCAACTACCATAATCCGGAGCTTCGGGCTGGTATGCATTTTAAAGCCAGTGAAAACAATTCAGTTAAATTATCAGTGACACAGATGACGCAGTATGTGTTCATGTTAAGTAATTCTATTTCTATTGCGCCAAATGATCAATGGAAGTTAGTTGACAGTCACATTAAACCGCCACGTTCAATCCAGTATTCAGCAGGTTATTATCGTGAAATCCCCGGAAAGGGATTGAATGCATCGTTCGAACTTTATTATAAACAAGCACATCATATTGTCGAGTATCGCGATGGAGCTGATTTTTTAGCGTCGCCGTATGTTGAAACAGCTATTCTTCAAGGAAATCAGGATGCTTACGGGGCTGAGTTCATGCTTTCGAAAACAACCGGACGAGTAACAGGTTGGCTTTCGTACACTCATTCACGATCTTTTATCATCGTAAATGGAGAAAATGATTGGGACGACATCAATCATGGGAAAAAGTATCCTTCAAACTACGATAGGCCTCATGTTTTAAATACCTTCCTGAACTTAGAAATGTCACGGCGGCTTTCATTGGCTACAAATTTGGCATATAGTACCGGACGACCGATAACCATGCCACGAAGTGTTTATTACATTGACGAGCAACCTTTTGTTGAATATTCTGACCGGAATGAATATCGAATCCCGGACTACCTGAGGTTGGATGTTTCGCTGAAAATAGAAGGGAACCTAAAGTTTAAGAAACCAATGCATAGCTACTGGACTGTTGGTGTATATAATTTAACCGGACGAAGCAATGCCAATTCTATCTTCTTTTTATCAGAAAAGGGGAAATTGAATGGCTATAAATATTCGGTTATTAATGTACCCATTTTTACAATATCATGGAACTGGAAATTAGGGAACTATGAAAACAATTAATCGTAATTTATTTGTGGTGTTGGCCGGGATGTTGTTGTCGTCATGCGTAGAACGTTACTTCCCAGCCATGGAAATCAATTCCAAACCCCAAATAGTCATTGAAGGATCAATCACCACGGAAGGTGATGATCAGGAAATTGTGATTTCAGAATCGTCATCACTTGATCAGCCAAAATTCACCCCGTTATCTGGCTGTAATGTTCGGGTGGAAGATGATAAAGGACATCGTTTCCCTTTCTTTGAATCGAATAATGCCGGACATTATCACGGAATGATTGATGAAGAATCTGTCATTATCGGTGTACATTATCGACTGTTTGTCCAAATGCCTAATGGTGAAAACTATATAAGTAAATTCGAAGAACTGTTACCCTGTCCTTCAGTAGACTCCGTCTATTTTGAATTGGATTCAAAACCAACAGATGATGCAAATGTAACAGAAGATGGATTACAGTTTTTTATTGATTTTAAGGGAAATGATAATTACGGACATTTCTTTCGCTGGCAATTGGTCGAAACCTATGAATACCATTCCTCCCAGCCTTTGGAAAGATGGTTGGATAAAGATGGTTATCACAAATTGGCTGGTCCCGATTACTCCAATTATGTTTGCTATAAAACAGATAATCTGAGTGATATCTTCGTTTTGTCAACTGAAGGATTTACTCAAAACAGCTATAAAAAGTTCAGACTAAATTTTGTGAACGATCATACTCAACGCCTTCTGTATAAATATAGTTTATTGGTTAAACAATATTCCTTATCAGAAGAAGCATACAATTTCTGGAGAAATCTGAAGAAAAACAATCAGGAAACAGTTGACATGTTTGGAACACAGCCAGCAAAAGTAACTGGTAATATTTACAATGAAAATGATACAACTCATTTGGCATTGGGTTATTTTTCTGTTTCTTCTGTCACAAGTAAACGAATATTGATTCATTCCATTAAAGGGTTATCTTTTAGCAAAGTAGAATATTGCAAAGCCCAACCAATTAATGGGCCACTACCTTCGGATCGTCCCCTTTATTTTGCCGATGCCGATAACGGACAGGGCGGAACAGTATTGGGTATTATTAGTGAAGAATGCATTATCTGTAAACTGTTAGGTGGAACAACTTTGAAACCACTATATTGGGACAAAAAATGAATATATCGGTATTAAAATATTATGCTTTCGTTTTTTTTCTGTTTATGGCCGGCTGTGTCAAAACGATCCAGGCTCAACCAAAAATTTCAGTAAAAGAAGCAAAGCAACTGGTAGAAAAAACGGTTTTATTTACTGATCGGGAAACCTATGTTGTTGATGAAGATATTTTATTTTCGGCCTTCAATGTTACTTTTCCTGCGCTTCGTAATGCTAATTGGAGTAATGTTCTTTACGTGGAACTGATAGCGCCTGATGGCGAAGCATTTGCGCAGCGAAAATATGCTTTTAATCAGGATGGCACTACAGGTGCTTTGAGAATTCCAACCAGCTTGCTGACGGGAAATTACTACCTGAGAGCGTACACACGATGGATGCGTGACTATTCTATTTATAATTATTTTTACAAAATGGTCAGGGTGATAAACCCATTTCGCGGTGAATTGTTTGAACCCAGAGGAAATTCAGTAAAAGGATCTGTAATTGAATCACCTGCGATCTATTCAACCGATTTTCAATTAAAAACCTCAAAGAGAAACTATACTAAACGTGAGCAGGTCAGTCTGGAAGTTTCAGTTGATCATGCTGACGATTACGCCGGTAAATTTATTGTTTCAGTGATACCGAAAGGAATAGAAAAACCGCTGATGCCTAATCTGGCCGGATTTCCGGAGCAAAAGTTTTCGCCTGATTTTATTCCGGAAACCCGTGGTGTTTCTATTTCAGGTAAAGTAGTTAATGAGGCGAATTCTGCTCCAATGCCATTCACGCTTGTCGGGTTAACTATTTTTAAAGAAAACCCTGATATCCTGAATGTCCTGACAAACGAGAAAGGACAATTCTTTTTTGATCTTTCGAAGCTTGAAGGAGAATACGAAATTTTTATTTCAGCAAAGTCAAATGAAAAACAAATGCCTTTGATTTTAGTCGATAATGACTTTTCGTCCCAGAAAATAGAGTTGCCTTATGTGCCGGTTGATTTATCGGAAGCATCGAAAATGCGCTATCAGTCGCTAACTTTTAATAGTCAGATGCAGACGCTTTACAAACAACAAAAAACAGAAGACACACTGAAATCATTTTCATCGGACTCTTCGTTTTACAGCAAACCTGACTTTGTGCTCAGGATAAACAAATACATTGCGATGCCAAGCATGAAGGATTATATATATGAACTGATTCCACAGGTAGGAGTCAGACATGACGGAAAAAGGACAATACTAAAAGTGCTCGGAACCTATTCCGATTTGGCGATACATGAACCGTTGGTTCTTGTTGATATGGTCCCGATTTTCGACATTGATCGGGTATTGGAGCTACAACCGGATAAAATTGAACGTATTGAAGTGGTGACTGTGCCTTATGTTCGCGGTGATATTATTTTTGGCGGGATTGTCAGTTTGTTTTCGAACAAGGGCGATTTGGCAGGGATTGATCTGCCTTCTGTCGGTCGTTTTATTACTTACAATATGTTAAATCGTGATTGTATTCAGATTGCTCCGGATCGTAAAAATCAGCGTGTTCCCGATCTTCGGAATTGCCTGTATTGGAATCCGAATCTGAAACTGAAAGGAATTGAATCATCTAAAATTTCTTTTAATACCGGTGACAATGCCGGTGATTACGTGATCGTTATTCGGGGCATCGATAAAACCGGAAATACAAAAGTGACTACCACCGAATTTTCTGTGAAATAACACGTTAGCATTGGTAATCCGGAACATGCATCTCCATTATTTTTTGATTTTTTCCTGAATATGAAGACGAAATGATACTCGACGTCGTGATTGGTAATCTGTTGATCGCTGACAGCCTTATCTTTTGGCGACTATTTCGCCACCGGAAATAAATCACAGCTAATCGGGTAGTAGTCTGAATGAAATCTTTCGTTTTGGCTAAAGCCAATTTACAATTTTAAAGCTGTCCACAGGTTAAGACTGAATTCAAAGTGACCGGGTGAGTGTCCGGGATATGGATACTCACCCGGTCACTGCTACCGCACCAATTCGGGTTAATTAGCTTCGCTGTCCGTCGGCTGACGGATCGATTCGTGTAATTGACTTCGTCGAACTTCGTTTCGTTTTAATTAGCTTCGCTGATCTTCGATTCGTGTAATTCGTTTTAACAAAAAAGGCCCGGACTCAATTAAGAATCCGGGCCCGTTTAAGTTGGCGGCGGCCTACTCTCCCACTTTACGCAGTACCATCGGCGCTGTCGGGCTTAACTTCTCTGTTCGGAATGGGAAGAGGTGGAACCCCGACGCTATAGCCACCTAAATCTTTGAGCTATCAGCTATGTCAGCTATCAAAATGTCTTTTGTCGTTCTGTCGTATGGACACGACATGTCGTGTCCGTACGTATTTCATTAGTAAATTAACAAGAGGAAGAAACTTCATTTTAACAAAAATGCTTATCAAATAGTATCCCGGCCCACGAAAGTTTCGGGCAATTAGTACTGCTCGGCTTTGACATTACTGCCTTTACACCTACAGCCTATCAACGTCATCGTCTTTAACGACCCTTAAAGGAAACCTCATCTTGAGGGGAGCTTCGCGCTTAGATGCTTTCAGCGCTTATCTCTGCCATACTTAGCTACCCAGCGGTGCTCCTGGCGGAACAACTGGTGCACCAGAGGTATGTCCAACGCGGTCCTCTCGTACTAGTGTCAGGTCCTCTCAAGTTTCCTACGCCCACAACAGATAGGGACCGAACTGTCTCACGACGTTCTGAACCCAGCTCGCGTGCCACTTTAATCGGCGAACAGCCGAACCCTTGGGACCTTCTCCAGCCCCAGGATGTGACGAGCCGACATCGAGGTGCCAAACCGCTCCGTCGATATGAGCTCTTGGGAGCGATCAGCCTGTTATCCCCGGAGTACCTTTTATCCTTTGAGCGATGGCCCTTCCATGCGGAACCACCGGATCACTATGCCCAACTTTCGTCCCTGTTCGACTTGTTTGTCTCACAGTCAAGCACCCTTATGCCATTACACTCTTCTGGCGGTTACCAATCGCCATGAGGGTACCTTTGGGAGCCTCCGTTACTCTTTTGGAGGCGACCACCCCAGTCAAACTACCCACCACACAATGTCTCCCTCGCGGGATTAGGCCCCAGGCAAGCAAAGGGACGTATTTCAAGGATGGCTCCATGGATCCTGGCGAACCCACTTCATAGCCTCCGTCCTATCCTACACATCACTTACCCAAAACCAATGTGAAGTTGCAGTAAAGGTTCACGGGGTCTTTCCGTCCCGTTGCGGGTAAGCGGCATCTTCACCGCTACTACAATTTCACCGAGCTCATGGCTGAGACAGTATCCAGATCGTTACACCATTCGTGCAGGTCGGAACTTACCCGACAAGGAATTTCGCTACCTTAGGACCGTTATAGTTACGGCCGCCGTTTACCGGGGCTTCAATTCAATGCTTCTCTTACGATAACATCCCCTCTTAACCTTCCGGCACCGGGCAGGTGTCAGGCCATATACATCATCTTCCGATTTAGCATAGCCCTGTGTTTTTGATAAACAGTCGCCTGGACCAATTTTCTGCGTCCCACCATCACTGATGGGAGCCCCTTCTCCCGAAGTTACGGGGCGATTTTGCCTAGTTCCTTAGCCATGATTCACTCGAGCGCCTCAGGATTCTCTCCTTGACTACCTGTGTCGGTTTGTGGTACGGGTCTCAAATACCTATAGCTTAGCGGATTTTCTTGGAAGCCCTTAGGATCACTATCCGATTGCCCGAAGGCTCTCGGTACTATCGGGTTTCAGCTCAAAGGGCGGATTTACCTACCCCTCTCATAACTTACGCCCTTCAACGTACTATTCCGTCAGTACGCGGATCTTTCATCACTCCGTCCCCACTTCGCAGTATTCAAAAGTACCGGAATATTAACCGGTTTGCCATCGACATCACCTTTCGGCTTAGCCTTAGGTCCCGACTTACCCTGATCCGATTAGCGTTGATCAGGAAACCTTAGTCTATCGGCGAGGGGGTTACTCTCCCCCTTTATCGTTACTTATGCCTACATTTGCTTTTCCAGACGCTCCAGCATGCCTCACGACACACCTTCGACGCAGACTGGAATGCTCCCCTACCAATACACAACTAAATGTGTAGTCCATAGCTTCGGTGGTATGTTTGATGCCCGATTATTATCCATGCCCGATCGCTCGACTAGTGAGCTGTTACGCACTCTTTAAATGAATGGCTGCTTCCAAGCCAACATCCTAGCTGTCTCTGCAATCAGACCTCGTTAGTTCAACTTAACATACACTTGGGGACCTTAGCTGATGGTCCGGATTCTTTTCCTCTCGGACGCGGACCTTAGCACCCGCGCCCTCACTCCCGGTGAGCATCTTATAGCATTCGGAGTTTGTCTGGAGTTGATAGGCGGTGAAGCCCTCGCATCCAATCAGTAGCTCTACCTCTATAAGACTCGTAACCGAGGCTGCACCTAAATGCATTTCGGGGAGTACGAGCTATTTCCCAGTTTGATTAGCCTTTCACCCCTACCCACAATTCATCCAAGAGCTTTTCAACGCTCCCTGGTTCGGTCCTCCAGTCCGTGTTACCGGACCTTCAACCTGATCATGGGTAGATCACAAGGTTTCGCGTCTACCCCCACTGACTCTGTCGCCCTATTCAGACTCGCTTTCGCTTCGGCTCCGTGACTGAATCACTTAACCTTGCCAGTGAGGAGTAACTCGTAGGCTCATTATGCAAAAGGCACGCCGTCACCCCACTTAAGGGCTCCGACCGCTTGTAAGCGTACGGTTTCAGGAACTATTTCACTCCCCTGTTCGGGGTTCTTTTCACCTTTCCTTCACAGTACTGGTTCACTATCGGTCTCTTTGTAGTATTTAGCCTTACCGGATGGTCCCGGCAGATTCAGACAGGATTCCTCGTGTCCCGCCCTACTCAGGGTACTGCTAACGCACTGCTCGTTACGTGTACGGGATTTTCACCCTCTTTGATATGTCTTTCCAGAACATTTCCACTTCCTTGCAGATATTGTATATCGCAGCCCTACAACCCCAAAAATGCCGAAACATCTTTGGTTTAGGCTGATCCCCGTTCGATCGCCACTACTAAGGGAATCACTATTGTTTTCTTTTCCTCCGGGTAATGAGATGTTTCAGTTCCCCGGGTTCGCCCCCTGCATAACAGGGTACCTGATTGCTCAGGTGGGTTGCCCCATTCGGAAATCTGCGGATTAACGGTTATTTGCACCTACCCGCAGCTTAACGCAGCTTATCACGTCCTTCATCGCCTCAAAGAGCCAAGGCATCCTCCGTACGCCCTTATTTACTTTCTCTCGCCTTTGGTACCCATCATCACTGATTCGGTACCGGATTTCTCCTTTACGCATTTCTTTTAAAACTCTGTTTCTTCCAGCATGTCAATGAACTTTACCTTTACAGGTAGGTAGATTTTTAAGGAATCGAACCTCTCGTCTTTTCTTTCCGACAAATAAACCGTTACCGATTCTCTTTATCGTGCCACCAGGCAAACCTAATTAATGAAATAATAGAAATATTGAAATATAGAAATAATGACTCTCCAACTTATTCCAACTTTATTTCCAGATATTTCTACCTTATTTCCCTTCGATGAACGTGTTTCAATCTATTTCTACTTATTTCCAAGTATTTCAACTTATTTCCAAGTATTTCATTTTTTTCACCCGTCTCCACATTTTTATCTCTTTCCGTTTAACCGATTGGGTGAAAAAAAGTGGAGAATAAGGGAGTCGAACCCTTGACCTCTTGAATGCAAATCAAGCGCTCTAGCCAACTGAGCTAATCCCCCTTTTTACAGTGAACAATGAACAGTGAACAATGAACAGTTAAAAACCGGCGCTTTTCACACCGTAAACTTTTCATTTCTCATTTCTCACTTTTCATTGGAGAGTAGTCCCACCCAGACTTGAACTGGGGACCTCTACATTATCAGTGTAGCGCTCTAACCAGCTGAGCTACGGGACTGTTTGTCAATTATGAATTACAAATTATGAATTATAAATTATAAATGATATAATCAATAACTTAAAATCCTCATCCGCTAATTGCCAATTCCGTAATTCGTAATTCTTAATTGATAATTTTGTTTAAAAAGGAAGAAGACGCACATCAAACAAATAATCTTTTAACACTTATCATCGTTAAATTCGGTCGGGTACAGATCTCCAGAAAGGAGGTGTTCCAGCCACACCTTCCGGTACGGCTACCTTGTTACGACTTAACCCCAGTCATTGGTTTTACCCTAGGACGCTCCTCGCGGTCACATACTTCAGGTACCCCCAACTCCCATGGTTTGACGGGCGGTGTGTACAAGGCCCGGGAACGTATTCACCGCGCCATGGCTGATGCGCGATTACTAGCGAATCCAGCTTCACGAAGTCGGGTTGCAGACTTCGATCCGAACTGAGACCGACTTTAGAGATTAGCATCCGGTCGCCCGGTAGCTGCCCTTTGTATCGGCCATTGTAACACGTGTGTAGCCCTGGACATAAGGGCCGTGCTGATTTGACGTCATCCCCACCTTCCTCACACCTTACGGTGGCAGTCTCGCCAGAGTCCTCAGCTTAACCTGTTAGCAACTGACAATAAGGGTTGCGCTCGTTATGGGACTTAACCCGACACCTCACGGCACGAGCTGACGACAACCATGCAGCACCTTGTACTCTGCCCTTGCGGGAAGCCGAATTTCTCCAGCGGTCATAGCACATTTAAGCCCAGGTAAGGTTCCTCGCGTATCATCGAATTAAACCACATGTTCCTCCGCTTGTGCGGGCCCCCGTCAATTCCTTTGAGTTTCACTCTTGCGAGCGTACTCCCCAGGTGGATAACTTAACGCTTTCGCTAAGCCGCTGACTGTATATCGCCAACAGCGAGTTATCATCGTTTACGGCGTGGACTACCAGGGTATCTAATCCTGTTTGATCCCCACGCTTTCGTGCATCAGCGTCAGTAAATCCTTAGTAAGCTGCCTTCGCAATCGGTGTTCTGTGTAATATCTAAGCATTTCACCGCTACACTACACATTCCGCCTACCTCAAGATTACTCAAGTAATTCAGTTTCAATGGCTGTTCTACAGTTGAGCTGCAGGATTTCACCACTGACTTAAATCACCGCCTACGCACCCTTTAAACCCAATAAATCCGGATAACGCTTGCACCCTCCGTATTACCGCGGCTGCTGGCACGGAGTTAGCCGGTGCTTATTCACGCATTACCGTCAGCTCCCGACACGTCAGGAGTGTTCTTCATGCGAAAAAGCAGTTTACAACCCATAGGGCATTCTTCCTGCACGCGGGATGGCTGGTTCAGGCTCTCGCCCATTGACCAATATTCCTCACTGCTGCCTCCCGTAGGAGTCTGGTCCGTGTCTCAGTACCAGTGTGGGGGATCTTCCTCTCAGAACCCCTAGACATCGTAGCCTTGGTGAGCCGTTACCTCACCAACTAGCTAATGTCACGCATGCCCATCCTTTACCGCCGAAACTTTAACTGTCAAACCATGCGATCTAACAGTACTATGGGGTATTAATCCGCATTTCTACGGGCTATCCCCCTGTAAAGGGCAGGTTGCATACGCGTTACTCACCCGTGCGCCGGTCTCTAAATATTGCTACTTATACCCCTCGACTTGCATGTGTTAAGCCTCCCGCTAGCGTTCATCCTGAGCCAGGATCAAACTCTCCGTTGTATAGAAAATTTTAAATATTATTCTGTCCTGACCCGACTTTCTGAACTCATTCAAATAAGCTATCACAGCTTATTCATTCGTAGTTTGTCTTCTTTCCTTCTCAAATATCTTCAATGAACTATTTCTATCTTTTCTCTTTCAACTCACAACCAATTTTTTCTGGCGAAAGTTCGGCAAAGGTAATCCTTTATTTCGATTCTCCAAAACTTTTTTTCTGTTTTTTTAAACCCCCTCTGCACCCCTCTATCCCTTAATCATGCTGTGAACTCCGTTCTTTAGTTCCCCTTTTCCGTTCCCTAAAATCGTGGTGCAAATGTAAGAGGTTTTCCCATACAAAAAACATCTCAATGAAAATAAATCAATAAAAAATCAATCTCTGTATAATTAACTGTATAATAGATTTTTAAAATCAACCATAACTGCATCCAAACTGTTTCACGCCCGGTGAACGCTTGTCGAAGATGAGAAATCAAGGCATTTTTTCATTAAAACCTGTAAACTCGGTATTGAAAAGTAGCGATAAAATGGCATTCTGAACCATGAAGAAAAGACAGTACAGGAAATGATTTATCGATTCCAACCTCATTTTATTTGGAATAACGACGCAGGAAGCACTCAAAAAACGCAGCAAACAGCTAAAACGTTCCGATTACCGCCGGATAAAGGTGCCAAACCGGAAGATCATGTTACAAATAGCAGGTATATCGAATTGTGAATATTCAAAAAAATTATCAGTACTCCATTCAATAGGTAATCGTAAAAAAAATCATATTTTTAGACTACACGGACAGGGTGAGTTGTCAGGTTCCTAACAGGAACATATCTAATGATTTACAAAACTAAACTAAACAATCATTATACATTAAATATTCAAAGAATTTGATTTCACTAACTTAGCAGATACTGTAAAACAATATTCGCCACCTAAATACGGACTTTCATTATGCAAATCAGCAATAAATTAGTTCAATTCATTAATAAGCCATTCTTTAAGGACTATCGGACGATAGGTTTGATATGGATTGGTGTTTCAGTATTTATGGGCATTTTCAATACTTTAACAGGGCGCTTTCATAACAATTACCAAATATACAAGTATGTGTTTTTTAATACATTGGAGCAGTTTTCACTCTATGTGCCGCGCCCGCTGTTATTCGATGATTTGAATCATTACGGACCCATATTTGGAATTATTATTGCTCCTTTTGCGCTGCTTCCCGATATTCTGGGAGGAACGTTGTGGTTGATCGTGTTAAGTTTATTACTTTTTTATGCAATAAAAGAGTTGCCTCTCAATCAATGGCAACACATGGCTATCTTCTGGATCTGCACAAATTCATTGATTATTGCACACACAAATGCGCAGTTTAATACTGCAACAGCCGCTCTGATCGTATTATCCTTTACAAATATCAGGAAAGAGAAAGATATCTGGGCAGCTTTTATGATCATGCTTGGAACTTTTGTAAAATTATACGGGATTGTTGGATTTGTTTTTTTCTTTTTTTCAAAACATAAGCCAAAACTATTACTCTGGAGTGTCATCTGGGGAATTATTTTCTTTGTCTTACCAATGTTTATTTCATCTCCGGGGTATATCGTAACTCAATATAAAGATTGGTTTAATGAGCTGATTATTAAAAACCAGTGCAACATCGACTCGCTTCATGGAAATATTTCGTTTTTAGGAATGGTCCGAAAATCATTAGGCTTGTCAGAATTATCCAACCTGCCTATGATACTTGGCACCCTGCTTCTTTTTGCATTACCTTACTTCCGCATACAGGAATACAAACATCTTAGTTTTCAATTACTTACACTGGCATCGGTATTGATTTTTGTTGTTTTGTTCAGCACAGGCAGCGAGCCGAATACCTATATAATAGCCATTGCTGGTGTCGCAATATGGTTTGTAATTCAACCCCGACCGCTTTCATTATGGAATTTATTCCTGATTATTTTCGCGATAACAGTTTCAAGTTTTGCACCTTCCGATTTATTTCCGCGCCAGTTTTATTATCATTTTATTCTGCCCAATGCTTTGCAGGCTCTTCCCTGTACAATTATATGGCTAACAATAATCTATGAGATGCTGTTCCGAAAATCGGAGAAATATCTAACTGAACTGTAAACAATGAAAAAAAGACTTGTTTCAATTGTACTTCCTGCACATAACGAATCAGGGAATATCGACATCATTTATGAGCGAATCGATTCGTGTTTCCCTCACAATTTTTACGACCTGGAAATAATATTTATTGATGACGGAAGTACTGATGATACCCTGGTGAAAATTGAAAACCTGAAAGGCATTAAAAGCGGAATATTTTATATCGAACTTTCCCGGAACTTTGGGCATCAGAATGCGCTGAAAGCGGGGTTGGATTGTGCTAACGGAGATTGTATTATATCGATGGACTGCGACCTTCAACATCCACCCGAATTAATTTCCAAATTACTCGAAAAGTGGGAAGATGGGTATGACATTGTATATACGCGTCGCGAAGAGAGTGAAAACCTTTCATTTTTAAAGCGTAAAACTTCAAATGCATTCTACAATATTGTGAGTTGGCTGTCGGACATCAAGATAGAAAAAGGGACCTCTGATTTCAGGCTTATTGACAGGCGGGTGGCTGACGTATTTTCGCGATTCAGGGAAAACGATCTTTTTATTCGTGGACTCGTCAAATGGGTTGGTTTTAAACAAATTGGCATCGATTACTATCCCGACGACCGATATTCAGGATGCAGCAAGTA